>Ga0116182_1000549_pt1 | contig 41542 bp, 36 predicted proteins | sample AD_UKC077_MetaG_FD_89805 | JGI IMG/M metagenome (GOLD analysis project Ga0116182, IMG submission 89805) | Active sludge microbial communities of municipal wastewater-treating anaerobic digesters from USA - AD_UKC077_MetaG | ecosystem: Engineered > Bioreactor > Anaerobic > Digestate | place: USA...
TAAAGCTACCTGACATTGAACACCTCTTTTATTCTTTAATTAATGCCATTCTATGATACCCTATATTATTGTCAAGTAATATTTTAACTATATTTATTGTCTGCTTTCTAATTCAAAGCTCTCGCTTTGGAAAAGGCAAAGATAAGATTAGATAATTCTGAAAGGGATTATCTTGCTGCCAAAAAACTATTTGATGAGAATTTTATCTCTAAAGATGAATTGTATGTTTATGAACTGCAGTATAAGACAGATAAATTGAACTATGATCAATATATGCTCTCTGTTATTTTTGATAATCCTTATATCAATATCATGAAGGCAGTTAAAACGAAGGATAAAAATGATGAAGTCTTTGTAGATCTGACAATTAAGAATAGCACAGGATCGAATTATGCGCTGGAGACGACGATGATGGCTGATATGTCTGGCAGCAAACTTGATGCGACAGAAATATTCAATCTCTATGTTTCTATAAAAGATATGGAACGTAATATTATCTCGCAACCTTATGAACATCATGTTAAAAAGCTCAAGTTAAATCAAGAATATTCTATGAGATTTAAGCTATTGAAAGATGTAGAGAGCGTGATTGTCTCCACTAATTATGGTGATAAAATAGATGAAAAGCAGATATATCTAACAAAAAAGCAAGATGCTAATCTGATCACAATTAGACCAGATGTTTATGCACAAGAGATAGAAATGGGACAGATGGCGACTTTCAAGCTGGGCATGGAGTACTTTGGTAATAATAGACAGAGCTTTATTGCTGAATTAGTTGGCTTGCCTGATAAATATAATTGGGATATTGTTTCCATGCAGTCGAATGTCACCATGTCACGACTTGACTTTTCACCAGCAGATGCCCAGCAGAGTTATGCTTTAAGAATTCGAGTCCCAGAGCAGATTGGCGAAAACAGCGAGCTTGATAAAGCAATCTATTTTCAGCTTGTTTTACGTAATCAGCAAAAAGATATAGTAGGTACTGCTGATTTAGAAATTGCCCCTACAGCTAAAGCGAATATGAAGCTAATTGTAAATAACCTTTATTGGAAAGGCAATGAGACAGAGACTATCAGTTTTTCACAAATATATCTTGAAAATGAGGGGATGAAAGCAATAAGCAATATCTCTGCAGATTTATTTTTACCCTCTGAATGGGAATATGAAATTACACCAAATAAAATTGAACAGCTTAATCCAAATACACGTATGCCGATAGATATCAAAATCAAAACACCAAAGAATGTCTTGCCTGGTATATATCAGATAAAGTTCAAAATGGTCGGCAATAATGTGAATCGCATCTTACAGACATCAGAGATTGAACTGAAAGTAGAGATTAGTAAAAAAACAAATATCATGGTGATAATCCTGTCAGTGATACTTAGCCTGGCATTGATTGTAGGCACTATCTGGTTTATAGTAAAGATTTCCAAAAATTAATAGCGGTAAGGAGAAGATAATATGCTAAAAATTAGTAAACTTAGTAAACGTTATGAAGATGCTCATTTGGCTTTAGATAATCTTTCATTGGAAATAAAACCTAAAGAGATCTTTATCTTATTGGGTGCAAACGGAGCAGGCAAATCGACGACAATAAATATTATCTGCGGCTTTATTCCACCGAGCTCAGGAGAAGTTGAAATTGATGGTGTTTTACTCTCAAAAGAGCCACTTAAGATACGAGAGAAGATTGCATATCTTTCTGAAAACGTGATGCTCTATGATAATTTTACTGGCTATCAAAATCTCAAATTCTTTGCTCAGCTTGCTGGTAAGAAGGTAGATAAAGATGAGCTTGAGGCGATCTTGCTCAAAATAGGGTTACAAGATAGCTTTTTTCACAAGCCTATTGCCAAGTACTCAAAAGGTATGAGACAGAAGGTGGGAATCGCCATTGCATTGTTCAAAGATACTCCTGTTTTCTTACTTGACGAGCCTTTCAGTGGATTAGACCCAAAAGCAGCATATGACTTCCAACAACTCCTGTACTCCTTGCGTGATGATGGCAAAACTATATTTATGTCCACTCATGATATTTTCAGAGCTAAAGAAATGGCTGATAATGTGGGCATTATGACGGGTGGCAAGCTGGTTGCTTATAAGACAAAAGCAGAACTGGAAAATGCAGATTTGAATAAGATCTACCTGGATTATATAGAAGAAAGGCAGTAGAGTTATGATGAAAACTCTAATCATTCATGAGATGCAAAACCTCTTGAAAAGCAAGAGGATATATTGGACAATATTGCTTTTTTTAATGCTCTTTACCTCGATCTTTGTTGTGCGTGTGGTCGATTATCAAAATCAATTAAATCAGTATATTGCAGATGAAAAAGACGCTGATGAAGCATTACAAGCAGCCAAAAATTATAGCCAGATTAAGCAATATGCAATTCAACAGCCGCTAATATTTTCCATCTACAATCAAGGGCATAAGTATTCACGGGCAGCTTTTATACAATATTATGAGCCAATACTTCGCACGACTTCACTCAATGAAGAGGCAAATTTATATTTTAACAAGGATAATAAACTGGATATCACCTTTTTAGTGACTTTCTTTTTATCACTCTTTATTTTGTTGATTTCATATGATAGCATTAATGGAGAAAAGCAGTCTGGTACGCTGAGAATAATGATGACTTACCCTGTGAAAAGGCAAAGCTTTATCTTGAAAAAGATACTTGGGATTTTTAGCTTTGTTGCCTTGGCTTTTTCGTTGCCATATTTGGTTAGCTTACTGATTCTGATAATCGTGTACGCAAACCTGCTAACTACAAGCTTTTTTCTCAGTGCCTTTTTTTATTGGCTATTGATTTTACTCTTCATTTTTTTCTTTAGTTTGCTTGGTGTGCTGATTAGCATTTTAACAAAAAGCCCTAATCGCTCTCTGGTCTTTGCACTTTTTGTGTGGTTATTATTGAGTATTATTTTGCCAATAACTTGGGAATACATTATGTCGCCACAACTCTTTCATCAAGAGCTGAATAATTTGACACTAACTTACGAGAAAAAGCTTGAACATAGTAAAAATATATTCTATTTAAGAGAGGTGGACGCCAATAAATATAACGTTAATGAGATTGATATAAATAAGGTGACACATTTGAATTGGTCTAACTATTTCTATGATACATCAGTTTGGAGCTTTGATGAGGCATACGATCAGCACTATCGCTTTATGCAATATGTAATAGACGAATATTATCCTGCCTCAAGAGAGGTTGAACAGGCGATTGATGGGCTCTACCGTAAGCAGATAAGTGTGCAAAATTACAAGAACGGGGTATTCTTTTTTAATCCAATTGTCTTATTTGAAAACTTAAGTACCAAAATAGCAGGCAATTCACAATTAGACTATTTAAAGCTTTTACACAATGCCAGAGAGATAAGAGATGAGCTGGTAAATAGAGGAATAAATGAAGGATGGCTAAAAGATTATCGCTTTTTTGCCTGCTATAGTGAAAAGGAAAATCATGGGAAATATAATGATTTAGTTAAAAGGTTTAATGGCGACCATGAAAAGCTTTGGGATTATCTTATGGCACGAATATATGAGCCAAAAGAAGCTTTTGAATTTAGTTTGCCTGATCTTCATAAGTATAGCCAAAATCAACTTAGCTTTGGAGAGATCTTTTCTCGAATATTTCCATATTTAGTTCTTTTTGTCGTAAATATCATTGTATTATGGTTGATTATCTGGTTCAAATTTATGAATTATGATATTAGATAGAGATTTTGAAAGGATATTTTATGAACTCTGTATTATTTATTAAAGATTTAAAACTGATATTGAAAGACTTGAAATTTCAGATGTTTTTTATTATTCTTGTAATTCTCTTTATTCTGTCTGCAATAAGTAGCTCTGTAAGCTATAAAAATCTCTCAAGCGACTTTCAAGCAGATTATAAAGCACATGTTGACATGGTCAATGATGGGCAAAGTACCAGTATGATGGGTATGCTAACTGACTATTGGGTAATAGTCGCCAAGCCAGCAGATCCCTCCTTGCTTTTTAGTAATTACAACACATATCCAGATAAAATATCTACAGCAATTTCGTTTTATGAGCCCAGATTTTTTAATTATGGCACAGAACAGGGGGAAGTCTTTAGTTTAAATTGGTACTTTATTCTGGGCATCTTATCTGGCTTTATCATGCTGGTGATTAGCTTCGAGGCTATTTCTGCTGAAAAACGCTTTGGTACGCTGAGATTGCTTTCAATATATGGGGTAAAGCGTCAGGATATAATGTGGCATAAATACCTCAGTTACATGCTTTTGTATTTGATAATAATTATACCGCCAGCGCTGGTGTCGATGCTTTTGTTCTTTGCATTGACAGGGACTTGGTCAATGATATACATGGCTAAATTTGCACTAATATTATTATTATCTATACCTTTTGCATCTTTTTTTATTGTGCTTGGCATTCTCATTTCCATGTCAAAGAATTATCGAAACTCCATTGTTTTAATAGTATTTATTTGGCTCCTGTTTGTGATTATTATACCGCAATCAGCTTATGTAATTGCAAGGCAAATAAGACCATTAAAAACAAATACTGAGTACCATCAAGAGGGTATTGAAGCTTTTAATAATGAATTTGAAAAATGGGGAGAACAATATAATTCATCAGTATATGGCAATGGTTCTCTCGAAGATGGCTTGCGGGCAAAAGCAGTTTATGCTGCAGGTGAGAAAAAGAGTTTAGTCTCTCAGGAAGAACTAAAAGACAGCAAACAGCAGACAAGATTGATTCAGAAAATAGCCAGTATGTCGCCATTTTATCAGTTAGAAATGATCTCTGAGATTATCTTTGATAAAGGATATTATCTCTTGCAATATCAAGAAGAGACCGCAAAACAGACTATTAGTCAGATAAAAAATTTGATGATAGAGCAAGATAGCCATGATAATACTTCATTACACCTTTTTTATAGATGGGCAAGTGCAGATCAATATGCCCTTAATGGCATGTTATTCCCCTTTTCTAAAGAGAAGTTCAATCACCCAGAATTGCTCTTTGTGACAAATGTGGAGACTGATAAAGTTGGCACTAAGGCACTCTCTATTATCTTGAGATTATTGCCAATTTTATTGTTAAATATCATAACTTTTATGCTTGCTGCTGTCAAGCTTGAAAGGCTGGATATTAGGTAAATACTAAATATATATCTTTTTTATTGACATATTTTATGGCTAATTAATAATGTAACAAAACAATGGAGGTGGATAATAAACAGCATTTTAATCAGACATTTATAATAATTGGCGATACCTATCTAAAGAAATAATACCCTTTTAGCGTGGTATTGCTGACCTTTATGCAATCCCATGACTAAAAATATATAAAAATTTAAGGCTCTGGGAAAGAGCCTTTTTTAGTAGCATAGGGTTGCCAAGACAAATAAGAAATTAAAAAGGAGAACTTATGTTACACGAAACGACAATTAAAGAAAATACAAGAGCAATAATAGTAGGAGTTTGCCTGTCAAACAGGGATACAGAGCGTGTTAATTACTCTTTGCAAGAACTGCACAAGCTTGTTGAGACAGCAGACTATGAAGTTGTAAGCAGCATGTGTCAGAATAGAAAAAGCATCGATAAGCGACATTATCTCGGTAAAGGTTTTGTTGCTGAAATCAAAGAACGGATGCTTGCCGATGATATCGCATATCTTATCTTTGATGATGAGATTAGTCCCTCTCAACAAGCTAATCTGGAGAAAGACTTTGATATTAAAGTGCTCGATCGTACGCAAATTATTATGAAAATATTTTATAAGCATGCGCAAAGCTCTGAAGCAAGACTGCAAATACGACTCGCAGAACTACAGTACGAGCTGCCACGACTCAAGCAAAGTTCGACTGCTTTTGATAGAATATCAGGCGGTGCAGCAGGCGGTGCGGCTGCTAAAGGTGCAGGAGAAATGCAAATTAATCTCGATAGAACAAGTATTAGAAAAGAAATTGCTCTGATAAATGAAAAACTGGAAAAGATACTCGTACAAAAGAATACTCAGTCAAAACAGAGAGAACGGATTAATAGAGTATGCCTTGTAGGCTATACAAATGCTGGCAAATCAACTCTCTTTAATCGCTTGACCCAATCAGATGTGCTCGTGGAAGATAAATTATTTGCCACGCTTGACTCTACTGTTCGATCGTTGAGCTTATCTAAGTATGAGAACTTTGTGATAACAGACACGGTGGGCTTTATTGCCAAACTGCCTCATACGCTTGTTGCCTCTTTCAGAGCGACATTGAAAGAAGCGCAAGATGCTGATTTACTCTTGCATGTGGTCGATGCCTCGCAGCCTGACTTTGCAAAGCAAATGAGCGAGGTAAACACTGTACTCAATGAGATTGAAGCTGATCATGTTCCAGTTCTTTTGGTATTTAATAAGATAGATAAATTGAAACCAGAAGAGAGAGTTATACTGAGTAATACTCACAAAAAAGCAGTGCTTGTCTCAGCTGAAACTGGGCTAAATATCGAAAACTTGGTCAAACAAATAGAGGATTTCTTTATTTTGGAAATAGATTATCAGTTGATGATCCCCTATAAAGAACAAAAACTCATGGCACAACTGCATAAAATAGCAGAGGTGAAAGAGATCGAACACTTAGAAAACGGGGTGAGAATGCTAATACGGCTCGATTCAAGCTATAAAGACTTGGTGGAGAAATATATTTTCTGAGAACTGAGAACTGTGTCAAGGGGACAGGTGTGTTGACACGATCTATACTAATCATCTTACCCCAAGAGTGTCAATTCCCCTGTCCCCATTGACACGTAAAATAGGAGAAATCCACTGGATGGTTGCGTGCAAAAGTAGGTGCGCCCGTCTCGGTCTTGCTTGACTGGATATTGTAAAAATGTTTAATAGTGCGGCCGAGACGGGCGCACCTACATTCGGCCTGGTAACTCATTACATCTGTCTCCATGTCAACTTAAAACATTTCTTGACAAAAATATAAAGTTTGAGGAAACTGATATTAATAGAATTTATAGAAAGGGGGCTGAGAATGGAAGTTAATGATGTTTTACAAATTTTGAGTCAAGGCGAAGATAGTAGAAATCAATTTATAGAGAATGTTCATAATTCTGATGCATTAGCCGCAGAAATGGTTGCTTTTAGCAATACACTTGGTGGCAAGCTGTTTGTTGGTGTCAAAGATGACGGAACTATTATTGGTTTATCTACAGCTGATATTAGCCGTCTTAATCAGCTCATTTCAAATGCCTCATCTGAAAATATCAAGCCTGCTATCAATCCTCTTTCAACAGTAATGACTATAAATAGCAAGAAGTTACTCATCATTGATATACCAAAAGGGTTGAACAAACCCTATCAAGATAAAAATGGTGTCTTTTGGGTAAAGAGTGGTGCTGATAAGCGCAAAGCTACTTCACGGGAGGAAATGCAAAGACTGTTTCAGTCGTCTGGGCTTATCCACGCAGACACCTCGATAGCCAGAGGTATGACTATTGAACATCTTGACAAGGATTACTTTTCAGAGTTTTTCAAAAGACGATATAATGAAGAGTTAAAAGATCAGACTGTCCCTCTGCAGCAGACTATCTCAAATATGAACCTCGGAAGTGACGGCTATTTAAATCTCACAGGGGCATTATTATTTGGCATCTCACCGTCAGATTTTTTACCTGAATTTACAGTAAAAGCGGTATCCTATATGGGAGACAGCATTGCTACCGAGCTTTATATAGATAGCCGCGATATTAGAGGCAAATTAGAGCGTATCTATCGAGAAAGTTTGCATTTTTTGATGTCAAATATAAAAATGTTACAAAAAGAGCAAAGCGTAAATAGTGTAGGCATCCCAGAAATTCCAAAAATAGTCTTTGAAGAATTAATAGCAAATGCACTAATTCACCGTGATTACTATATCTCTGCTCCAATTAGAATACTTGTTTTCTCTGATAGAATAGAGATCATTAGCCCAGGACATCTGCCTAATAATCTGACAATAGAAAATGTAAAACGAGGTAATTCTAATGTCAGAAATCCCGTTCTTTCGTCTTTCGCATACCATATTATCCCATACCGAGGAGTTGGCTCAGGTATCATCCGAGCACTTGAAAATTATGAAGACATCGAGTTTATCGATGATAGAGAAGGAAATATGTTTAAGTGCATCATAAAGAGAAAAAAGCATTTTTAAAAGTGTCAAGGGGGACAGGTGTGTTGACACGATCTATACTAATCATCTTACTCCAAGAGTGTCAATTCCCCTGTCCCCATTGACACGCTGATTGCCTACGAGTACATAAACAATAGCTTCGCTGCACAACTAGGGATAGTTGTGGGTACGGTAAAAAAAGTTGCCTCCAAACTCGCTTGTAGTAGGCATCTGCTGATTTAGGTGAAAATAGTTTTCAGAAAAGGCCGTTTTGTGAACCCTATATATGTAGAGGGCTCAGTTCTCAAAAAAGATGATTGTTTGTGTTTGTAGGATATGGAACCGTTTGTCAAAGGCTTTAAACCCCAAGTGAGTTGTAAGTGCGTTGTAGTGTGTTGCAGTGTGTTGTTCAAAAAAAAGTTGCCTCCAAACTCGCTTGTAGTAGGCATCTGCTGATTTAGGTGAAAATAGTTTTTGAAAAACCACACTTTGTCCTGCCAATATATATAGAGGGTGGTGTTTTAAAAATGTATAAATCTACTTAATTCTTTAACATCTTTTTTTGATTTATGTGCAAAAGCCTCTAAAAGTTATATTTTTTATATACAGCCATCTTTTTTCTATATAGCTTTTCGAAACTTAAATCTCATTAACGACAATGTGGGATTTTCGCTAAATCATTTATCAATGCTTTTGGTATAAAATCTCTATGAATGAGCCTATAATGCGGATTATAGGCTCTTTTAAATTGGTTTGAATGATGGCAGATATACTGCCCTTGCTGGTGCATCTCTTGTAAAAAAGATAGGTCATGTGCAAAGCTTGGGAGTTGCTCATCGCCCTCTATATTCATAATGTATAACTTTTTGATTGCATTTACGATGTTTTCCCAACGGGCGAGAAAGTGCATTTGCTTGATAGGTTCAATCTCATGTGCACTTTTTATAAAGGCGGTGAAATACTCGTCAATGCCAAGCTTTTCCTCTTTTAATAGAGAAAGATTCACACGATAAAAGGGCAAGAAATAATCACAAGCCTGTATCTCGATGGGGTCAAAAGCAGTAGATTCTTCAAGTTCCTTTTCCAAATAAGCTCTGGCACTATCTATATCTTTAATGATATGACCAGGACCAAATGCGCTTTGTGAGAAGTATTTGTAGTAATCTATTAGTGTGAGCTGCGGATGCGCTTGATGTTCGTTTAAGATCGCTTTTGTCAGCTCTTTAGCTATCGCCATACACTTTTGTGCCTTTTTTGTAAACAGCAGTAATATGGGTATCTTTTACATTGCCAGCTTCAAAGATATCTTTATCAAGACAGACAAAGTCGGCGTTGGAATTACGTACAAGAAAGCCAAATGAAGGTTCTACAAAAATGAGTTTACATGGATTTCTGGTATAAAGCGAGACAGCTTCGTAGATATCTAAACGCTCTTTTGGATTGTGCATATTCAAGGCAGAATCAATGCCTAAAAGTGCATCAATAGGAGTGACATACCAGTCTGAACTGCCTGTAACAAGTACTCCAGCATCGACCAGAGATTTTAAGCGATTTGTAGAGAGTGCTCGTTCTTTACCTAAGACCTTTGCATAAAAACCATTTTCTCCACCCCAATATCTATCAAATGCAGGCTGCATGACAGCGCTAATACCCGCTTTTGCCATTCTCTCAATCATTTCATCATCTACTAATTCACAGTGGATAATTTGGTGTTGCAAGAAGCTTTCACCTACCGCTTGCGCCCTCTCTATCGCTGTAATAAGCTGCTTGATGGCAAAGTCGCCAATGCAATGCACAGCAGTTTGTAATGTGCGATTGTTTGCGTAAAGAAGAAACTTATCCCAAAATGCTTGACTTTGGTAGGCGATGCCGTAGTTGTCGGGCATATCAGCATAAGGCTGGCAGAGAGCGGCAGTGTGTGAGCCAAAAGAACCATCAGCGAGGATACAGCCTCCAACGAGAAATTCATTACACTTTTGGGCTTTGTCGATATTGAGTATCTGAGGATAAAGCTCTAAGCCGATACGAAAATCAAGGCGATGCTTAAAAACTAAATCAAAGTGCAAAACATCATCCTGAGCGTCACCAATCATGGTAAAGACGGTCGTATGTCCAGTTTTGAAAGCTATCTCTTCAGCCGCATGATAAGCATCAAGGATAGACTCATCGGAGAGATTTTTATGAAACCAATGTGCTGCATTATCATTTAGGTCGCCGCGTAAGAGTCCTGTAAAAGGTTCAGGAAGGGGGTATTTCCACTTGATGCTATGTAAGGCTTTGGTATTGATAATACAAGAATGCCCGTCAGAACGACGTAATAGAAGAGGCATATGAGGAATCACTCTATCGAGCTCCTCTATTGTGGGGAATCTCTTTTCTGTGATACTATTCTCATCAAAATTCCAAGCAAAAACCATATTACTCATGGGCTTTGCTTGGCTCAGTAGCTCGAATAGCTCAGCAAGGTCTTTGATATTTGAACAATCTACACCTTTACTGTAGAGCCCTCCCTCGAAAGAGTGGGTATGTGAATCAATAAAACCAGGCAAAACACATGCGCCTTTTAGGTCAACTATATTGCCTTGAAAGTTAGGGATATTGCCCTTAAATGTCTCTTTTACGTAACCATCTTCAACAAGACAAGCATCGAAATAGTCATCTCTCTTGTCCATGGAATAAAACTTTGCATTGGTGAATAAAGTCTTCATAAATCATCCTTTGAGAATTTGCTCAATTAATTGGTAAAATTTGTTGATAGGAAAGCCCATAACATTGAAATAGCAGCCGTTTATTTTTTCAATAAACTGCGATCCATAGCCCTGAATACCGTAAGCGCCTGCCTTGTCCATCGGCTCTCGTGTAGCTATATAATCGCGTATTTCTTGTTCTGATAGCTTTTTAAATACGACATTGGTACGTTCAATGGCGGAGTATGTTTTTGCCTTGTAGCTGATGCAGATTGCCGTGTAAACAGCGTGAGTATCGCCAGAAAGAGAAGACAAGTATGCAAAAGCGGTGTCTTCACTATTTGGTTTTCCGAGTATTTGTTTGTTGTGATAAACTATCGTGTCAGCTGCGATAATAAGACAGTTTGGGAACATATCTTTGGAAATATTATTGCATTTATCAGAAGCAACTCGACAGGCGTATCTTCTTGGGTTTTTATGGTCTTGTTCGTTGATCGTCTCATCAGCGGTTGATTCTATATGCAAGAATTTTATATTTAGCATCTCTAATAAAGCGATTCTACGAGGCGATTTAGACGCTAAGACGATATTTATGTCTTTTAGTAATTTATCTAACATAGTTTAAAAAAGGTGAGCCGTATTGTCAATACGGCTCAACATCAATTTTTGATTAACTATTATGCTTTAATGCTAAGCGCATTTATTAATTTTTCGAGCATTTCAGGCTTTGTAGCAATGTCAGTTTGCTTTAAGAAGTCTATTCTCTGTTGGAATCTGCTTTGCAAAAGCTCTTTGTATTCTTTCATATTTTCACGAGTTGCGGTATTGTATTTATCATAGAAGCCAGGTAAAATCTTGTCAACACTCTCTTTTGTTGGAATCATAGCACCTGGTAATGCATCCCAGTCTTCCCACTCAAGCTGGTCTAATAAAATGCCAGATTGTAGAGTTAAAGAAGTTTGTAATTTAATTGCTTCCAGCTCTGTATCGGACTTTTTCCATAAGCCTTGTGAGTTGAATGAATAGAAGTCAGCGCCGTTATCAGCGATAGCTAAGAATGCTTCAACATCTTTCCACAAGTCATAAACGCGGAATGGATTAGCAAATGGTTCAAATGCGAGTTTTTTGAGGTCTTCAGCAGATACGTTTTCAGCTTTATTTCTCTTGGTAATCAAAGCTGCGCCCATAGCAATTGCTAAGTGCTTGTCTTTAAACTTCAAGAGTGGTGGCAAAACAGTGTCTTTCATCAGCCAGCATAGAGCTTTAGGGAAACTACATCTGTCTACAGTTTCACCGAGCATCTCTCTTTCAAGGAGTGCACGGCCGTTCGCTTGGCGAGAATCAAGGCCAAGTGGAATGTTTTTGCCATCGACATTGAGTACGCTGTGATTCATCAAAGATATTACATATTCCCAGTCTGGGTGGCCAATAGGTCTGGTATCTGTTTTGTCAAAGAGGGTTGGTTCCCATGCACGACATATTTTATCATCCAAATCTATTTGGAAAGCATCATCATGTAATACAACTTTTTTGAAGCCCTTTGGCAGTGTGTCGCCATTGGTATGTGAGTTTGTATGTGATGACTTGCCTGTACCTGATAAGCCAAAGAATGCGATGGAACGTTTGCCTAATTTTTTATATTCTTCTTCTGCGCAGTGGGTAAAGTCAATTTCTTTAATTCCACCGTGACAAGCTGCCATGCCTAATCTCATACCAGAGGTCCAGCCGAGAGTCAATGTGCCTTTTTTTCTTTCGCCAAAATAGCGCATTCCAAAGTTAAAAATAACATTGTGAAGTTCATCGACCAGCGCTAATTGTGGAGCACCAACATTATTATAGAAAGGATCATCGCAAGTCCATTCATTGAATGCAACTAAAATAATATCAACGATATCCACTTTTTTACTGTTCTTATATTTTTCTTCAAATACTTCGATAGGAGTGAAATTACAAAGCCAATTGAAAACGTTCATAGCGTCTGACTCAGTAGTAACGAAGGTTGCTTTAATCATCAAATCAGGATCTTGTCCTAAAACTGCTTCTGCTTTGATTAGAGGATACTGCTCCATTTGGAACATTGCTTCTCTTAAATCGCCTTCAACCTTATCCTTGTGATCTTGGTCGAGCTTGTTGTAAAAGCGTCTTGCTTTTGCTGTACGACCGACGATTTTACCATGGCAATCGTTGAGTACTTTTGCACCTTTAGGTAAACCAAGCTGTTTTGCATAAGGTGGATAGATTTCGAGATCTGTTTCAAAAACTCCTGCTTGCTTTTTAGCCATTTCATAGGCTTCAGCAGCATTGATTTTCCTTACTTTTGGATTGTTCATAACTGTTTCAGCAACAGCACGAACTCTGGACATTTCTTTAATATCCTTGTAGTAATGCATTGAATCAAGACTTGACATTGGTCCTCCTGCAGACTTTTCTGTTTTTATTTTTTTAAATTAACACGCTATCTTTATAAAGAGCATCGTTCCATTTCCAAGACTCTTTATACAATTTAAATATAAAAAAAGGGCTTATTTGTCAAGCTATATTAATTATTATTCTTTTTGTAGCTTTTTGCTAATTCTAAATCACTTAATAACAATAGATTATATTAAGCATCATAAATATGACAAAAATGAGTATAATTTCAAGAAAAAAGGATAAACAAGCGAAAGGCACATGACTAAGTATAATAAATATAAAAAAACTCTGGCAGACACCAGAGTTTAAATGGTGGGCGTTGAGGGACTTGAACCCCCGACCACTTGCTTGTAAGGCAAGCGCTCTCCCAACTGAGCTAAACGCCCCTAAACTATCTATACTGGTCGGGGTGAGAGGATTCGAACCTCCGACTTCTTGATCCCAAATCAAGCGCGCTAACCGGGCTGCGCTACACCCCGCAGTTTGTTTCCGTTCACTCTATAGATTGCAATAATGTGGAATGGGGTTTTTGTGTCAACATATATTTTTATCTTTTTTATTAATAATAAGAATGTGTTATTCTATTTTATTATTTATCACTAATTTAAATAGGAGTAAATATTTATTATTCTTTGCAAAAAAGACAAAAAAAGAGAGCAAATATCTCAAAAAGAAAGAGACTTGATGAATAAAACCTGCTTTTTAATCAATTCTTTTTTGAAACTTAATCACACTAAAACTAAAGACAAATATCCCATATATTGTCAGTGGGATCACACTTTTGAGCAAGTACCTAAACTGATTAGCTTTTTGAAAGACCTCTCTCATAATATCTACAAAATACATCATAGGATTGAGCATTGCCACCCATCTGATGCTGTCTGGCATATTGGAAACAGGGAAAAATAAGCCACTGAGCAATGACATAAAGAGTACAAAAAACCAGGTGAAAAACAAGGCTTGTTGCTGTGTCTGACTAATCACGGAGATGCTCACGCCAAGTCCTAAAGTTGTGAAGAGATAGAGTATTGCTAAGAGAGTTAGAAGCAAATACGAGCCTTGCATGGTGATGCCAAACACAGCCTGCCCGATAAATAGTGCCAAGTAAAATTCAGCAAGGCTGACTATTAAAAAGGGGATTAGCTTGCCTGCCAAGAGCTCCCACTTTTTAATGGGGGTAACTATCAATTGCTCAAGGGTTCCCATCTCTTTTTCTTTTACTAATGCCATCGATGAGAAAAGCATAGAAATAATGGTAACGAGTATTGCCACTATGCCAGGCACCATATACTGATACGGCGTCATATCGGCATTGTACCAAATACGCTCATCGACCTTGATAGAAGGCTCTAATTTCTCTATATCTTGAGCAAAATTATTGACTAAACTGGCGATACTCTGACTTGCCAAGCCCGCTGATAAGCCATCGACAGCATCAAAGACCAGTTCGAGCTGAGGAGCCTTATTGAGCAGCAAATCTTTGCCAAAACTTTTGGGAATAATCACCCCTCCCTTGGCTTGCCAAAGGTGCAGCTTTTTATGAATAAGATTATGATCTTGTGTGATTTCAACAACATGAAATTCTTGCGCTTGCGAGATGCGCAGAATAAGCTCTCGTGCAATATTACTCTGGTCTAAATCGACTATGATGAGGGAGTAGTTTTTTAACTCATTACTGGTTGCAAAGCCGAGCAAAACGTTCATTACTACGGGTATGAAGACGATTAGCTTTGTCATATATTTATCTCTAAATATTTGGATAAACTCTTTTTTAATCAGGCTTAAAAGACGTTTCATTTTAGTTCCTTCATCTGCTTGGCAAATTTATTCCACGCAATACTCAATAAGAGGATAGTAAATCCCAGTAAAAAGAGCATTGGTTCGAGCAGCTCAGTGAGATTATTTCCCTTTATCATCAATCCACGGGCAATTTTCAAATAAAATTTGGCAGGCACAATCCATGAGATAATTCTAATTAACCACGGCATCGATTCCAGCGGAAGCATAAACCCGCTCAGCATGAGAGTAGGCATCATCGTGAATATTAGCGCAATGAGCATCGCTTGCATCTGCGTCTGAGAGACTGTGGATATCATCAAGCCAAAGCTCAAAGCTGTGCACACATAGACAAAAGATAAGATGGTAAATGCTATCGCACTGCCAAGAAATACCACATCAAAGAGCAAAAGACCACAGATGAGAATTAAAAAGCCTATCGTCATAGAAATAAAGATATAGGGTAATAATTTGCCCAGAATAAACTCCAAGGGCAATAATGGCGAAACGAGCAGTTGTTCGAGTGTGCCATTCTCTTTTTCTCGAGTAATGGAAATGCTTGTCAAAAGTGCTGAGATCATCACAAGTATCAAGGCAATTAGTCCAGGGACAAAGAAATACGAACTCTTTAACTCAGGATTGAAGAGAAGTTGCGTGCGAATATCAATCGGAATAATGCTTTGCCCAGAAGAGAGGGTCTGACTGATATAATTCTTGATAATCGAGGCAGAATTGGGGTCTGAGCCATCAATAATCAGTTGTAAATTGCGCATATCGTGGCTGATTAACAGTACAGCATTTACTTTCTTTTGTAAAAACGCATGGTGTATATCATCAGAGTTATTAGAAATACTATAAACATGATATAAATCAGAGCCCAAAAACCTCTTGATAAGCGCCCTTGATTGCTCTGTCTTGGCATTGTCAGATATGCCCAAATTGATATTTTTGATCTCGGTATTGAGCGCATAGCCAAACATAATTAGCTGAATTAAGGGTAAAAGAAAGACAATGATCAAGCTGCGAGTATCATGAATAATATGAAAAAACTCTTTCTTGGCAATGGCAAAAACGCGTGTTTTATTGATAATCTGCATCTATTTGACTCCTAATAAGCTTGATAAAGACGTCATTGATAGAGTTCTCCTCATTCTTTTTCTTGAGGTTTTGAGGGCTATCCAAAGCAATAATCTTGCCCTGATGCATGATAGATAATCGATGACAATACTCTGCTTCATCCATAAAATGAGTCGTGACAAAGACCGTCTTTCCCTGCTCTGACAGCTGGTAAATGATATTCCAAAAGTCTTTTCTCACCTTAGGATCGACACCAGAAGTTGGCTCGTCCAAAAAGATAATACGGGGGTCGTGCAGCATCGCGCAAGCAAGTGCCAGCTTTTGTTTCAGTCCCACGGGTATGTCTCTGGTGAGGCGATTCATCTGCCTACCTAAGTCCAATTCTACCGCTATTTCTCCTTTTTTCTCTTGGATACTTCTCTTATTTAAAGAGTAAACCCCGCCATAGAAATCGATATTCTCAGCTACTGTTAAATCATTGTAAAGTGAGAACTTCTGACTCATGTAGCCAATACTCTTTTTGATTAATTCGGACTCTTTATAGACATCAAAGCCCCCGACCTTTGCTTCACCAGCGCTGGGCGTCAGTAGCCCGCAGAGCATGCGAATCATCGTACTCTTGCCTGCCCCATTTGCGCCAAGAAAGCCAAAGATTTCGCCCTGATAGACTTCTAAATCGACGTTGTCAACAGCAGTAAAGGATCCAAATTTCTTGGTGATTTTATTGGTATAGACTGATAAGATTTTACTCAATTTTACAACTCCACATTGTGCTTGCTTTGTAGCAAAAACACGTCTTCTAAAGTGGTTTTCTTTTTTTCATAACTCAAAATAATACGTTTATCAAGCCACTCTTGCCATTGATCTTCGCTCGGCTCAGTGGAAAAAGCAATATTGATATTCTTGTTAAAAAGATGCAGGTAAACCACATTTGCCATTTGAGCAAAATAATCATAGTGAGTAGATTGCAAAACAAATATTTGATAGGGAAAGGCAGCAAGTATCGCGCTGGGCTGTTGGTAGGCGATCAATCTACCGTTAAATATCAGAGCCAGCTTGTCAAAAACACTCGCCTCGTCAAGGTAGGGCGTAGAAACGAAGACGGTGATGCCTTCATCTCTTAATTGAAAGATAAGCTCCCAAAATTCCTGTCGTGAAACAGGGTCAACACCGAATGTTGGCTCGTCTAAGAACAAATATTTGGGCGTGTGAATGAGGTTGCATGACAAAGCCAGCTTTTGCTTCATACCGCCTGATAATTTGCCAGCTTGTCTCTTGCTAAATGCCTTTAAATTTGAGAACTTATAGAGTTTTTCCAGCTTATCTTTTCTCTCTTTAATTGGGACATCAAAGAGGTCTGCAAAGAATAGGATATTTTGTTCAACAGTCAAATCGGGATAAAGAGAGAAGCGTTGCGGCATATAGCCTACTAAAGTGCGTACTTCACGCTGGCTTTTTACTGTGTCCAGTCCATCAATCTCAATATGCCCTAAATCGGGGCTGATGAGCGAACATAGCTGCCGCATCAATGTACTCTTGCCAGCGCCGTCGGGACCAATAAGCCCAACGATCTGTGATTCTTCGATAATTAAACTGATATTATCGTTGGCAAGGATATCACCAAAACTCTTACTGACGCTCTCTATCTTTATCATTTTACCCTCGTTTTACTATTACAGGCATGCCGTCTTTTATCTCTGTACTTGCCTCATCTAATTTGATTTTGACGCCATAAACTAAGGAAGTACGATTGTCGGGCGTCAAGATCTGCTTGGGAGTGAACTCGCTCTTATTATTGATTTTGATAACTTTAGCGGGGAACTCTTTATTGCTCCCATCAACTTTTACAAGCATCTTATCGCCAATATTCATGCTTGCCAATTGAGTTTGGCTGACATAAATCATGACAGTCGCTTCTGCCATATCGATCAGCTCTACGACGGGTCTATGCATGGTCACTGTTTCGCTTAATTCATAGTATATTTGGTTGATAAAAGCATCAACAGGTGCCTTCAAAATGCAGTCCTTTATTGATTTATCGACCAGCATCAAGCGCGCATTTAACTGCTCTCTATTTGCTACGATAGCCTCATTTTGCTTTTCTATTATCTTCTTTTGGCTCTCAGCTTGATGAAGGGTGTTTTTAATGTCGTCGAGATTCTGTTCTGGAGAGCTCTCAGCCTCTACTAATGAGGCAATTCTCTGCACTTTATTATCGAGATATGCAATCTCCTTTTCCGCCTGTTGCAATTGGAGGGTATTGCTCTGTTTTTGTATTGAAAGTTCATGCATACTTGCCTTTATCTCTTTCTTTTGTAGATGAAAAGCCATTGTGTCGATAATAGCGATAATATCGCCCCTCTGCACATTGTCACCCTCTTGAAAGAATAAATCTGTCAGCTTACCATTTGTTTGTGAAGACAAAGTTATAGTACGCAATTCTGCAAGGCTGGTCCACTCTTCAGCATCCCTCTTACAGGCTGTTAAAATAAGCAGGGTGAATATTAATACGATCATTATTCTTTTCATTTTTCCTCCATTGCACAGTAGTATTTTAACTGTTCGTATAGCTCGAATATACGTATTTTATTGATTTCATACTTGCTTTTTGCCTCATTTAGATAGGACTCATAATCCAATAAATCAAGGTTTGACATAGCCTTATTCTCTACTCTCTTTTGTGCAAGTTGATAGCGTAGATTTTCCTGCTCTACCAGCTTGTTTAGTATGAGATCTTGCTCCAAACCAAGCTCAATATTCATATAAACCTGCTCTATTTCACGAGCTATCTGCTGGGCAGTTCTCTCTCTTTCTGATGATAGCTGCTTTTGTGCAAGTTTGATCTGCTGAACTCGATAATCTGTAGTGTTCCAGTCAAATATATTCCAACTAAAGGTCACCCCCACAATCCCATACGGGTTCCAGCCCTCATTTTGTTGAATACCAGGATTTGCCAAATGATATTCGCCAAAGGCATATATTTGTGGCATTCTACCTGAATTGATGATAGTCTTTTGTGCATCAATCTTATTATCTTGCACGTCGAGAGTAAGCAGTTCAGTTCTCAACGCTAATGCCTTGTCTTTATAGTAAGTTAAAGTATTTATCTCAGGAAATGCGCTGAGCCCTTTATTCAGGAAGATTTCTTCTTCTGTATTCACCATCTCCTGCAGCTGCAACATCAACTGTTTTATACTGTTTTTACACTCATTTTGTTGGCTTTTTAAGCTCAATTTGCGATTGCTGACATCAAGTGTATCTAAGCTGACGGCTTGCTTTTCTCGATAGAGATTTGTCACTCGGGCAAGTTGATTGTTTAGTCTTGAGATTGACTCATCGTAGAGCTCAACCTGCTTGTGCAAAGCCAAAATCTGATAATATAAATGAGAGCACTGATATGAAATCATTGTCTCCATTGCTTTTAATTGGAGATTTGCCTCTTCAGATTCAAGTTTTGCTGTCTTTATTGTCTGTCGATTTCTATTTCCTGTCCACAGGCTCTGCTTTGCCTGCAAGGCAAAGTCATAGCGATCATGTGTGCCAATCTCTTTTTGCTGATTTAAAATATCCATTTTAGTGATATCTGTATTGTAGCTAACAGTTGAAAAGACAGATAATTGCGGGTAGTTTGCATTATTTGCTATTCTCTCTTGCAAGGCTTTACTCTCCACTTGCGATCTTATTTGCTTTAATAATAAATTGTTTTGTAAGGCTAATTCCTGCAATTCTGGTAGACTCAACTCTTTAGAATCAAGGCTCATCAATACTGTCAATAACGCTACGAGTAAAGCTATTATTTTTAGATGTTTAGTCGCCATTAGCCTCTCCTTTCTGTATTCCATTCCAGACTAATTGAAAGATCTCTTCCTTTCTCTGCTGGCGAAAACTCTCACTATTTAAGTCAACTTCTACCCAGATATTTTTGATAATACTCTGTGCCATAAAAGGATATAAACACATGCCAATTATGCTGATAATGAGATGAAAAGTATTTAACTCGCGTATCTCTCCACGCTCTTTCGCCTCATTAATCTTTTTAAAAATGGGAAAACCCACAGCTGGCGATGATTCATTATGTAGGCTGCGTATATATTCGCCTATGCTCTTTGCCTCATTCTCCAGCTCCCAAATAAGAAATTTGAGCAGATCTTGCCTCTGCGACAGGTTGTCGATATAATTAGCAATAAAGGCTTTTAGGTATTCTTTGAAGCTCAAATTCTGATCTGTATTGATGATGATTAAATTAAAAAGTCAGCAAAAACCTTTTTAAATATCGACTTATAAAGATCGTCTTTCCCTTTAAAATAATAGTGCAAGAGTGCCTTATTAATCCCTGCCTTATCAGCAATAGCCTGCATTCTCGCACCATTATACCCCTTTTCAAGAAATTCACCCATCGCTGCTGCAAAAATTATACTCTCTGTTTTTACCTTATCATCGTTGTTCATTTTTATTCCTTTCAAGCTATCTCGAAAGCATTTTAACCAATGGTTAAAGATGTCAAGTTCTTTTTTTATGGATGTTTGGAGCTTGCTTTAGAAAGCTAAAAATAAGCTATTACTACTGTCGGTAAAAAAAAATGAGAAATAGTATCAGATTTGTCGCTTTTTGTGTATTTTTTCTACTATGAGGCTGTTGCCTATTACCCAAAAAGTTTATAAAAGAATAAAGCAAAATCATAAATAAAAAAAACAACACCCTCTATATATATAGGGCTTACAAAATGGTATTTTTCGAAAACTATTTTTGCCTAAATCAGTAGATGACTACTACGAGCGGGTTTAGAGGTGATTTTTTTTACAAACAACTCTACTTAGTGGGCTCAGATCGATTACATTTCATATCTCAGCATTCAATTTTCAGCTTGTTTCGAGTCTGAAAACCAAGTTTGTGCATTAATCAATCCCTCTAAATCTATAATTTTTAAAAAAGATCTTGACATATATATTATTATTAATTAATTAGTATTATAGAAAGGAGGGATTATGCGTCTCATGAAAAAAATGTTATTAGTAATTGGACTATTATGCTTTTTTAGTATACCAATTCCAACTCTCAATGCTTCAATTATGGTTATCACCAGTAGGGATGGCTCAGCTTTGACTGCGGATAAGGTTAATAATGCACTTGATGAACTTATAAGTGAAGCAACTAATCATGGCAAAGATGATGGATGGGGTATTGTTGCATTCAAACTTAATGGACAACCAATACCTGGTACTAATTATTTATTTAACCCTGCTACCTCAGTTTATTCTGAAACTCCCAATAGTTACCGTTTTGCTGGATCAAGAAAAATCTATGAAGATCCAAAATTTCAGATTGCTATCAATACGATCTTAAACAACAGCCCAAGAATTATCATGATTCATGCAAGAAATGCGACAGAACCTCCTTACAATGTTGTTGACCCTCAGCCTATGGTTGTCCAAAAAAACAACAGATATTATGCGTTTATTCACAGAGGGACTATTGATAATACTGCTGATATGAATACTTATACTAACAATATTGATCCTACTTTAATTTCTTTAATTGAAACTACGAATAATATATCCGGCTCTAATTACAAATCTGCTCATTATTATGCTTATTTAATGGCCCATTTCAATAGTAAAGGCTATCAACCTTTACATGCTTTTAAAAATATGATGAGACACAATGCTTTTAAATTAAATTACGCAAACAAAACATTCGTTTTATGTGATGGCTTTCAAAGCTATGCATATACTCAGGATGGTTATCAAAATGATTTAGCAAGCAATATCTTTTCTGAAAATAAAGCTAATCCCTATTTTATTACGACTATAACTCCCTATATAAATCTTGGTACAGCTCAAACACCAAATCTTGAACTCTTAGAAAGAATTAATCCATATTGCACACAATATTTCCCTGTAAATGGCAGACCTACTGATCAAAGATTTTATCATTATTCAGAAACAGAAGCACCATTTGGTATCGCTTCCATGAACAGGCAAATGAGTAGCGCAGTTAATTGGAGATGGGAATCTTTCCCAATTTTAGATCCAAGTTTATCTCCTACTGCAGTGTTATCTCGTTTTGGGAATTCTACAAAATCATATTACCAAGAAACAAGTCCAAATCGTCCTACAACAAATTATTTGTTTAAGGATGCAAATGGAGATTGGAATTACAATGGCTCATATACTACAAATCATCATAATGGTCATAAAATCTATGTCCCATCAGGAACAGACAATGACAATCTTGTAACGGGAAATGTTATATCTGAAAATATATCGGTTAATTTAACTTCCGGTTCTACCACCTGGTTAGGTTATTGGCTGATGGATAATCAAAGTTTAGCACAGGCTTTAGGTTCAAATTTATCCAAAGTGGCGAATGTTTGGGCTGAAAGATGGCACTATCAGAACCAGTCCAGCTCAAGAAAACTGGACCCGGTTATCATACCAACAATGAATGCAAACTCTCTTATAATGGAATTTGGTAAATCATATATAATTGAATTAAAGTCTGGCGAATCAATTGCAAACTTTACCTGGGCAAACAATCGTACAGCAGGCACAAAAAACGATGTAGCGCTTTATCCAAATACAACATATCCTGAATATTTTTCTTATGTTGACCAACCAGAATATGAGACCATTATGATCGACAATTTAGATGAATTTCCAGGCATCGAAGAGATTGCTGTTTATGCAGGTCTTGATTGCGTCGGAGCAACTAAAATCTCAGCATACCCTGTACAACTTTTAGCTTATACAAAATCCTATGAAGGCATACCTTTAACCTTTAGAGCAATTACCAATAATAAATCTGAAGGTGAGATTATGCTCACTGGCAAGCTTATCGGAGATACAAAAAATTCTTCTCTAAAAGCAGGAGAATTCGCTTATGCTGGTGTTAATGTTTATATTGAAGACAATATTGAAACTACCCCAGTCAGTCCTTCCATTGACAATGTTTCTGCTTATCCTAATCCATGTAACCCAAGTACAACTATCAAGTTTTCTTTAAGTAAAAGCGAAAATGTTTGTATTAATATTTTCAATGTGAAAGGTCAAAAAGTTAAAACTTTACTCAACCAAAAATTAGCTATGGGAACACATGGTATTGTCTGGAATGGAAACAACGAAAACAATCAAACTGTTGGTAACGGAATTTATTATTACAGAATCAGCACTCATAATACCCGTAAAACAGGTAAAATCCTGATATTAAAATAATCTATATAACGCAGAGACGCTATCAGGTGTCTCTGCTTCTTTCATAGGAGTCATCATGAAAAAAATCATTCTGATTATTATTCTCTTTGTCACAATTCAATTAAATGCTCATATTTTAAGAGTTGGAGCTAATCAAACGTATTCAGCTATTCAAACTGCGATCAATCAGGCAAACGATCTTGATACGGTTTTAGTCTATCCAGGCACTTACATTGAACGACTAAAAATTAATCAAAAATCGCTTACTCTCGCCAGTCTTTATTTAACGACAGGTGATAGTCTGTATGCTTCTCAAACCATTATTGATGCAGATTATGTCGGTAATTGTCTTTTTGTAATAAATTCACCCTATATCAAAATAGCGGGATTCACTTTTCAACATGGAACTGGCGAGTTTAACCCTGATAATGATCAATTTGCATATGGAAGTGTTACTATTCGTTTTTGTGATCAATTCGTAGTCGATAATAATATTATTCAGTATAATTCTTCAAGTGCTGGTGGAGGATTATATATTTTTCATTCATCAGGAATTATTTCAGCCAATGTCATAAGATACAATATCACGACAGACAGAGGGTTTGCAGGGGGATTAACAATTGCAAAAAATTCATCAATGTATCCAGGTAACCCTACTGTAGTTATTGACCCAATCAGAAGAAATGATGTCTATTTCAATACAGGACAAGTAGCAACTGATATTATGTTTTTTGATTATGAATCCTATCATGTTCCACTCAATCGCTTCACTGTTGCTCAACCAAATGATTATTTTATCAGGTTAAAATTACCCAGCTTCTTGATTGAGTCTCAAAGCTTCGATATGACCTATGATATAAGGGAAGCAATGATAGAAGAAGTAAATTCGGATGTTTATGTCAGCACCAACGGGGATGATAACAATAGCGGATTAAGCCCTGATCAGGCTCTTAAAACACTCTTTCAGGCAGTTTTGAGAGTAAAAGGAGATTCTCTTCATCAAAGAACTATTTTCGTAGAACCCGGCGTTTATTCTTATGAAGAAGGGGTATCTCTGCTCCCGTTAAAACTAAAATCTTATGTGAATATTGTTGGGTTGAATGGTTCTTTTACAATCGATGCTGCAAACAAATATGCCATTATCAGAACCTTAACATGTACAAATAATAAAATTGAAAACATGAATGTCATTAATGCAAGTGAAAAATACTATCTCTCAAAATTTCTCATTCGCTCTTATAATTTCGAAGCAAACAATATCAACATCGACGGAACAAATGACCTTCGTTCGGCATTTCATTTTGAAGTTCAAATTTATCCCGGATTGACTTTAAAAAATCTGACATTAAAAGGCAGTGGATCACATAATGCCATAGTTTGTCAAAATGGAAATCCTGTCGTCATGTCAAATATTTCAATAGATAATTTTGGCGGTGGGATAGCTATTGTGGCCTCATCCTATTTTAACTCAGATGAACAGCTGGCAATACCCATTTATCTAAGCAATATTTTGTTGAAAAATGTGAAAAATCAAGATGTATCTGCATTAGATGGAAGCAGATTAATTTCTCTGCTTAATTTTTGTGGTGATACTTCAGGAGCTCGCCAGAAATTTATCCTGTCAAATATCAGTTTGATCAATAATAATACTTCGAACTCTGCCGGGTCAATGATTATTCAGTATAATGCAGATATTGAAATGTATAACAGTATCATCTATAATCATTATGCCAATAGTATTCGTCATAATTTAGGATTTTCTGATCAAACAGCTCATTATAAAAACTGCTTTTTCCCTTTAGGAGATAATACGCTTGAGATTATTTCTCCTAATTACTACGAGCTCACTTCAACTATGGAAAATATTATATCTGGCGATCCTATGTTATTTTCATGGGGTGGGTATGATTGCATACCTTCAGAAAATTCTCCATTAGTTGATGCAGGGACTCTTGATTTACCTGAAGGATTAGTTTTACCTGATACTGACCTCGCAGGAAATCCAAGAATTACAGGCAATAGTATCGATATTGGTGCTTTTGAATTTCAACCATTTATGAACACCGATGAGCCTGTTGAAATAATAAAACCAATTAATATAACCTTTTATCCTAATCCTTTGATTGGTGCAAGTTCACATAGAGGCAACTTTATTATTAAACTCAATGAGAAGGGCGTTTCTGAATTAAGTATCTTCAATATTAAAGGGCAAAAAGTCAGAACACTTATGCAGGGCTATCGGGAAAAAGGTGAAAGTACTATCTATTGGGATGCAAAAGATGAACAGGGTAATTTCCTCCCTTCAGGCGTATATATTTATAAACTCTCTTGTAATGGCAATGAGATAAGTGATAAGTTTACCATAATAAATTAAGTTTTTTGATTTGCCAAATTCTGGCTTTTGATTATATTAATATAGGGTGCATGGCATTACCTGACCACTAACCGTGTTGGAAACTCACGGAAGGCTATACTGACCAGGTTGCCTAAACACCCTTTTTTTATTTTATCTGATTTTTACCCTTAAAATCAAACTTAATTACTGATTTTAAATCTTGCATTTTTTCTCCTTTATATTATATTGTATGCAAGGAGGATGATATGTTTTGGTTAGCACTGACATTTATGCTTTCACCATGGGTTATCATTATCATAAGCTTTGTATGTACCAGGAAAGACGACTTATATATTAAAAAGTATATGAAATAGAAAAATAAGAGCCCCCTTCGAGGCTCTTTTTTATTTGTCTGAGAGAAGTCTTGACTCTAAGTAAGCCCGTCTCTGCCCCACTGAAATCAATTATCCAATTTCACTGTGTGGAATTTAATAATTAATCGAACAACTAAGGATAGTTGTTGGTACGATAAACAAAAACATCTCTAAACCCGCTCATAGTAGGCATCTGCTGATTTGGGTGAAAATAGCTTTCCTTAACCCCCTATTTTGCAATGCCTATATTTAGGTGGTGTTGATTTAATTCATAATTCTGTTTTATTCTTTTTTTTGTTATTTTGATTTCCTGGCTACAATCTCTTTTTATTTCATAAAAACGCTCAATAAATCTTCTTTAGATTCCCTTTTGATTCCTATAAGATTACCTTTCATTCTCCAAGATAGCAAGGGGAATGTAAGAGGAATCACAGAGATATATCATTGTTATTTAGACATATACAACATTTAGTTGAAAATTAGTAAAAAGGGAGAAAAGTTTACTTGATAACAAGATTTTTTGCTCTTTTTTGTGTCCCTATTTTTAGTAGAAAAAAGTAGTTTTTAGGCTGCATTTTTTTGTATTTTTTGTGTAATAGCATCTGGAAATTTTTTCTACATTTATTGGAATAAATTTCCTTCTTTAAAAGAGATGTTTAAAAAAAACCTGCATATAATTGCGATTTTGATTAAAAAAACAATGGCACAGAGTTTGCAATCATATAGAGATAGTATTTTTGGAGGTGAACTGATGATTACCGATTTATTATTTGACAGAACCGCGTGTCCAGACTTAGAAAAGAGTATGGACGTATATTCTTTACGTCAGAAGACATTGGCTAATAATATTGCTAATGCTATGACTCCAGGTTATAAAGCGCAAAAAGTAGAATTTGAAGAAGAATATAGAAAATCATTGAATAAAAACAAAATAAAAGGCGATTTAACTGATGACAAACACATTTCATTAGGTAGAAAGCCAATTAATAAAGTATATCCACAAGTCGTATTGAGAGAAGATCCGATCAATGATACAGGCTTAAACAATGTTGATATCGATAGAGAAATGGCGGAAATGGCTGAGAATAGCCTTCGTTATGAAATGAGCACCAAGCTAATTTTGAAACGTTTTAACAATATAAAAAGTGCAATTAGAGGAAGATAAGGAGTAGTGCTATGAGAATAAAATCACTTTTTACAACGATGGATATAAGCGCCCAAGGCTTGTCTGTGCAAAGAACAAAGATGAACGTCATTGCCGAAAATATTGCTAATGCAGAAACAACGAAAACCGAAAACGGTGATCCATATAGAAGAAATATTGTTCAACAACAGGCAGGTAGTAAAGAGCGCAAGTTCATTGATTATTATAAACCAAACACCATTAATATGACAGAGACTAAAAATGTACATATGCCAGATCAAAAGTTTAGATATCTGGATGAGGATAAGACGATAGGCGTGTATGTCAGCGATATAATCAAGGATCCATCGGCATTCAAAATGATTTATGATCCTTCTCATCCAGATGCCAATGAGCAAGGCTATTTGGCAATGCCAAACGTAAATATTGTACAGGAAATGGTCGATATGATTTCAGCTTCGAGATCTTATGAGGCGAATGTCACAGCATTAAATAGTTCCAAAGACATGATTAGAAATGCCCTAAAAATATAAGGTGGTAGCAAATGGCAATCAATAATATTCAGACTCAGCAAAGCAATGCAGGTAATATTTATCAAAAATATACAGAAAAATATCGTGCGTCAAAGCCAGAAAAGAAAGAAATAAAAATTAGCCAAAAAAGCAACCCACACCTTGATGAAATGCGGGATCTAAGCCCATCTGAGTTAAAAGATTTTCTCAGTTCAGATGAGAAAAAAGTATTAAAAGAAGTATTTGGTGATTTAGCTGTTGACAAATATAGTAATAATTTTTATAATAGCTCAAAGTCAACTGATTTGCTTAAAGGAAGTCAGATTGATATTAAACTATAGGGGGGTATAAAAATGGTAGATCCACGATTAACAGCTATAAATAAGATACGCGATATTGAAAACAACATAGACAAAAGCCAAGTTAAGCCCAAGAAAGATGAAATATCTTTTAATGAAACTTTAAAAAACTACATAAATAATGCCAATGACATGCAAATTGAAGCTGATAAGGATATAAAGAAAATAATTGCAGGTGAAGAAATAGACGCTCACGAAGTGATGACAGCAGTTGAAAAGGCAAGCATGAGCTTTGAAATGATAATGGAAATCCGCAATAAGATGTTAGAAGCTTATCGCGAAGTCATGAAAAGTCCAATGTAATTAATTTGTGATTCAGGTTCAGAGGTTGTATGAAGGATAGATTTAATCATGTAGCAAGTAAATTCAAAGATGTATATCTGAGAATGGAATTAAGACAGAGAGTTTTGCTCGCTGTCCTACTTGTTTTAACAATTACAGTTATCGTTTGGCTTATTTCATGGAGCACAAAGGTCGAATATAGCTTGCTTTTCGCAAAATTGAGTCCTGAAGATGCTCAAACTGTGATCACCAAGCTCGATGAACAAAAAATACCATATAATATTAAAGAAAATGGCACCGCCATCTATATACCCGCAGACAAAGTGCCTGCAACAAGAATCAACCTTGCGTCAGAAAGTATTGGAGTAAAAAGTCAAGGCATTGGGTTTGAGATATTTGATAAGACACAACTTGGTACAACGGAGTTTCAACAGAAGATTAACTATCGCCGCGCAATGGAAGGTGAGCTTCAACGCACAATTATGTCTATTGCAGGGGTTGAGTATGTACGAGTTCATATAGTATTCCCTGAAGAAAAGATATTCAAAGAAGATCAGGAAGACCCCTCTGCCTCTGTGATGATCAATACAAAACAGAGATTGACAGAAAAGCAAATTACGGGTATTAGCAATTTAATATCATCAGCAATTGAAGGGCTTGATCCTGCAAGAGTAACAATTGTTGACCAAAATGGAAAGATTTTAACAGAAGCATTTGATGACGGTGTGACAGGGCTTTCTAATAAGCAGCTGCGTATTCAAACAGAATATGAAAACAAACTCTCACTCAAAGTGCAATCTATGCTTGATCAAATACTCGGTGCAAATAATTCAGTTGTCAGGGTAACTGCAGAGCTAAACTTTGACCAAGTAGAGACAACAGTTGAGAAATACGACCCAGAGGGACAAGTCGTTCGTTCCGAAGAGCTCGAATCAAATAATCTTACTAATATGAAAGATGATATCACTAATTCAAGTGAGCATCAGATAACAAATTATGAGATTAATTCAACTGTACAAAAGATTATTAATCAGACAGGCAGCGTTAAGCGGATGACCGTCGCTGTTAATGTTAATTATAAAACCAAAATTGAAGAAAAAGATGGCAAAACAGTAAAAGAATATACTGAACGTAGTCCAGAAGAGATTCTTGGAATTCAAGCATTGGTACAAAATACTGTTGGTTTTGACGCAGAGCGCGGAGACCAATTAGTTGTAAATTCAACTCTCTTTGACAATACAGAAATAGAATTACAAAAGCTTGAGCGTGATAAAGAGATCAAGACGCAAAAGCTTATTGAAATGGGAGAAAAAGGATTTGTCATAATCATTTTAATTGTTCTGGTCATAATCTTAATCAGACAGTTTAAAAAGATCTTTGCAGTGCCAGAAACAGATTTAGAAGAAATGGAAGAGCTTAGACCTGCTTTTGCAGAGGGGGCTGGAGTTGGAGAAGGCTTCTATCATGAAGGTGAAGAAGGTATGCCTATGGGTGAAGGGAAAATATCTTATACATATAAGCCTATGAAAGATATAGAAATAGAACAAACTGAAGCAATTCTTTTGCAAGAAGCTATACAGAAGTTTATTATTGAAAACCCAGAAGTGGCTGTTAGGCTTATAAAAAGCTGGTTGATAGAAAATAATCCGCTTGCGGCTTTGCAACATATGCAGCAAAAATGAGATTAGTTTAAGGCTATAAAAAGAGGTTACGATGAACTTTGATTTTCAGTTTTCACCAGAAGTAATAGCAATGTATCAAGAGCTGATAAAAGATATGGATGGCAAAACAAAAGCAGCAATATTAATGATTGGCTTAGGTACAGAGGCTTCTGCAAATGTTTTTAAATTGCTTTCTGATAATGATGTAGAATTGATTACGGCAAAAATAGCCTCATTGAGCTCTGTTGAACCCAGAATATCAGAAGCTGTTTTCGAAGAGTTTTACGAAATGATAAAAGCACAAGAGTACATTTCTCTTGGCGGTATAGAATTTGCAAAAGAGCTACTACAAAGTGCCTTGGGCGATGTTAGAGCAATGGAAATCATTAAAAAGATACAAAGAATGCTGCAAGTTAAAGGATTTAATGTCCTCAAACAAGTTGACTCGACTCAGCTGCTCACCTTTATTCAAAAAGAACACCCTCAGACGATTGCTCTTGTACTTACTCAGCTCGAACCATTGCAGGCAGCAAATGTGTTAACAGAGCTACCAGAAGATCTGAGAAATGACGTCGTAATACGTTTTGCTGCAATGGAAAGGGTATCACAAGAAATGATAAATACAGTTGAACAAATCCTTGAAGAGAGAATAGACTTCTCACAGCAAGGAAGCCAATTTGGCGGGGTAAGAGCTGCAGCGGATATCATCAACTTAGTTGGATCTACAGTCGAAAGATCCATTTTAGAAGCTATCTCTGCAAAAGATCCAAAACTTGCTACTGAAATTAAGAACTTGATGTTTGTCTTTGAAGATATCTTGTATCTTGATGACAGAACAATACAGATGATATTGCGTGATGTTGATCAAAAAGATTTGGCAATGGCATTGAAAGGCGTTGTCGAAGAAGTACAAGAAAAGATCTTTAAGAATATTTCTGAGCGTGGTGCTACTATCATTAGAGAAGAAATGGAATATGCAGGTCCTGTACGCCTGAGAGAAGTTGAAACAGCCCAACAAGCTATTTTAGATGTGATAAGAAAGAAAGAAGAGCTTGGAGAAATTCAGCTCACTAAGGGCGGTGAAGACTTTGTACAATAGGAAGTAATCATCTATGAGCTTTAATAAAAAGGGACAAGAATACTTTTTTAATATCAATCCTGGAATGCAGGCAAAAAATGCAAGATTTGTAGATGGACATCCTGACCCTTCTACAAGCATTTTTGATCTACATCAGCTTGCTCTTATTAATAACATGATTGAGAATAATGTAAATAAAACCATCGAAAAAATGAATCTGAAGATGGAACAAGAGAACAAAGATAACTATCAAAAAGGGCTTAAAGAAGGTACAAAACAAGCTCAACAACAACTGCAAGCGCAAGTCAACCAAACTCTGATCATCTTAAATCAATTGATAGCAAATCTTAGCTCACAAGTTGACAGATTGAGAGAGGATCAAGAGCAAGAGATACTATCTTTTATCATAACAATTGCAAGAAAAGTAATTGATATTGAGCTTGAAACAAACCCAAATATTGTGCTCAGTGTCTTAAAAAATGCCTTGAACTTGCTGAATGAAAGAGAAGAAATAAAAATACAGGTCAATGCAAAAGATTGGCTTACTGTAAAAAATAATATTGATAAACTCAATTTGCAATTTGACTTACCAAAGCAAGTAGAGATTGTAAATGCGCCTGATATTAGTCCTGGAGGGTGTAGAATAGAGTTTAACTCTGGTTCTGTAGATGCTGATATTGATACACAATTTGATGAGATAAGAAGAAAGCTCCTAAAAAATGTTTAATAATCTGAATTTACAAAAGTACTCAGATATATTGGCAAAAACAAACTCTATCAAACAAAATGGCACGGTATCTCAAATTATCGGCTTAATAGTCGAGTCTTTAGGTCCCGCTGCTTCTATAGGTGACATTTGTTATATTCATACTAATGATGATGTTGTGCACATGGCTGAGGTCGTTGGATTCAAAGGAAATAAGACACTCTTAATGCCTCTCAAAGAGCTATATGGCATTGCACCTGGAAATAGAGTGTCAACCTTCCGCGAACCGTTTTCTGTCTCTGTTGGAGATGAGCTCATGGGACGTGTGCTTGATGGCTTAGGTAATCCGATGGATGGCAAAGAATATCTTAAATTAAAAGAGAAAAGATCTGTCTATGCCAGCCCTCCCAACCCCCTGACACGTGAAAGAATTACGGAGCCTTTGCAATTGGGAATCAGAGCCATTGATGGACTTTTGACTTGCGGCAAAGGACAAAGAACGGGTATCTTTGCAGGTAGCGGTGTGGGAAAAAGTGTTTTGTTAGGCATGATGGCAAGATATACAAAGGCAGATGTCAATGTGATAGCACTTATTGGCGAGCGTGGACGTGAGGTGAGAGACTTTATAGAAAGCGATCTGGGAGAAGAAGGTCTAAAAAGGTCAGTTGTAGTCGTAGCTACATCTGATCAAGCTGCATTGACGCGTGTAAAGGGAGCCCTTGTAGCAACCACAATCGCAGAATATTTTCGAGATCAGGGTTTAAACGTGCTTTTGATGATGGACTCAGTCACGCGCTATTGCATGGCATTACGCGAAATAGGATTAGCAGTGGGTGAACCTCCAACGACAAAGGGATATACCCCTTCTGTTTTTGCAGCTCTACCAAGGCTTTTGGAGCGAGCTGGAACCTCGGCAAAAGGTACGATTACAGGGCTTTATACAGTACTCGTTGAAGGTGATGATATGGATGAACCTATTGCCGATGCAGCGAGGTCTATCCTTGATGGACATATCGTGCTCTCAAGAAAAATAGCTGCCAAAGGACATTATCCTGCAATAGATATTTTAAATAGTATTAGTCGTGTGATGAACAGTGTCGCAAGCCCTGAACATAAAGATAATTCCAAAAAAGTATTTGAGATATTAGCCACTTATCGTGAGTCCGAAGACATGATTAATATTGGGGCATATTCAAGAGGGGCAAATGCTAATATTGACTTTGCTATAGATAAAATCGGCGGGGTGAACCAGTTTTTAAAACAAAGAATTGAAGAATCTTCTGCATTTGAAGATACCGTAGAGGGATTAAAGCTACTAATTGAATAAATCATAAAGGAGAAGCTATGCGTTCAGCAATACATATTACACACGAAGCTGCAAAGAAGATTGGTGGCATAGGTGCAGTTCTCTCTGGTATTTGCACCAGCCAAAATTACTTAGGCTTTTATGATAAAACCTTTTTTTATGGACCTTTATTTGATGATCAAGAGAACTCTCAAGATAGGCTCGGTAGTAATGCGAAAGTCCTGTTTTCAAATATTGATCATGTGTATAATTCACCATATGATATAGCTTTTCGTAGCATTGTCGAGAAATACCATATCGACTTGGTATATGGGCAAAAAGAGATTTTTGACGATATTCACCCTGATAAATCAACAACGATTGATATTATTTTGCTCAGCATTAAGAATATCAGGGCAGATTTATTGAGTATTTATAAATTTCAACTCTGGGAATTATTTAAGTTTAACTGCCAGTTATATGAGTCAGATTGGGATTTCGAGCAGTATCTACGCATAGCAATACCTCTTAGAGATATCTTTAAAGTGCTGATTAATACAGATCAGGCAATTGATTATTTTTCACATGAGTATATGGGCGTCTGCTCGTGTCTGTCAATTTTAAAAGATAAAAAAGCGAGTGAAAGACTCTTTTTTTATGCGCATGAAGTATCGACCGCCAGGGTGATTGTAGAGGGGCATCATGGGCATGATATTAGTTTTTACAATATATTAGAGCAAGATTTGGGACGTATTTCTTTAGAAGAGAGGTTTGGTTCACAAAAGCATAACTCGAGAAATGAACTGATTAAATATGCAAAGCTCTTTGATAGAATCTTTGCAGTCGGCGACTGGGTAAAAAAGGAGTTCCAATACCTTGTACCTGATGTAGTGACAAATAAGATAATAGTTACCTACAATGGTGTTCCTGTGAATTCAGTTGATTTGCAGAGAAAGCTCGCCAGCAGAGAAAAAGTACAAAAGTATTGTGAGACCTTATTTAATTTTACTCCAGATATTATTATGACCCATGTTACACGATTAGTCATTAGCAAAGGTTTGTGGCGTGATATCGCTCTCTTGGAGCAGCTTGATAATTACTTTCATGAAAATCATCTCAAAGGTTTTTTTGTTATCCTCTCTACTTTAATCGGTACAGGGCGCCCAAGCTCTGATATACACAAAATGGAAGAAGAATACGGCTGGCCCCTTCTACATAAAGAAAACTGGCCCGACTTAGTAGGTTATGAGAATGATGTTTTTTGGTCGGTGCAGTATTTTAATGCTAAATCAAAAAATATTAAAGCAATTTTCATCAATCAATTTGGTTTTACACCTCAGCAGTTGGGCAAGCGATTGCCCTCAGGTACAGACTTTTCAGACCTACGAATAGCGTCTGACGCCGAGCTCGGCATGTCTATCTATGAGCCTTTTGGAATTGCACAAATTGAGACGATACCTTATGGTGGGATTGCTGTATTGAGCCGTGCTTGTGGCTCTGCCTTTCTTTTAGAAAAAATATGGCAAACGAAAGACCAACCATTTCACATCATAGATTTTGCCAAAACAGACGATCCATCTTTAGATTATTTTTCATTAAATGCGCAGCAAAGAACTAATATTGAAAAAGATATTTTAATGCGAGAAGCAAAAAGCGTTTATGAAAAGCTCCCGAAATCTAATCATATGAGACAAAGCATCTTTGAAAATTGCATAGAAAACGCTCATGGCTTGGAATGGAACACTATTGCAAAGAACATAATCATATAAAGGAGAATTTATGAAACCAATTATCACCTTTAAAGACAACCACCTTGGAGAAATTCATATTGTTATACCAAAGATCAGAGAAGTGACTCGTGGCTTAGGTTCTGTCGTGATTACCTACGATAATGGTGACAAAAGAAACATTGATACAAAGAATCAGACAGAGCTTCTAAACGAAATAACAAACGCCATTAGTGATTATTACAATGATTTGAAATAATCTCTTGACATTTTTCTTTGTTTCGGCTATTATTCTTTGAAAAGGAGAGGACAATGAATAAACAAAAAATATTAGTACTTGATGATGAAGGAGCAATTCGCTTATTGCTAAAAAAGCTTTTTGAAAGAAAAGGCTTCGAAGTTATTGAGGCTGCAAGTGCTGAAGAAGCACAAGAAATCTTACAGAAAGAGATGATTCAAATCATGTTCTTTGATATAAATCTACCTGGTATGAATGGTATTGAATTATGTAGATTAGTTAAACGACAGCATCCTACAGATATTATCCATGCCATGACAGGTTATTCTTCTTTATTTGAACTTGCGACCATTAGAGAAGCAGGCTTTGAAGACTATTTTGTTAAGCCTTTAAAACTTGATGCTGTCTTAAAAGCAGCAGAGTATGCAGCTGAAAAGATTAGTAGATGGAGGACACAAAAAACTTAAAACTCTGCTTTTACTTCCATACGCACTTGGTGAATTGTTTTTCGTTGTGGATAATCATAACCTGAATAATCAAAAGACAAATGGGTATAGGTATTAAATCTATAGTACACACTATTATTCCACTTTATAATAGCTCCTTTTCTTTTATCTTCAGGCAAATACAAGTTCTCAGTATAGCTTGATTTGTTTTGTAAAAAGTCTATTTTACTACTGATTCTACATCGATCCCCCAAGAAATACATTATATCTTCAGAAATACCTTTTTGCACAGTACTCCATGAAGCAATATAGTTTTTATTTTCGTCAATGCTAAATGTTGTTTTCGTATTGAAAATTAGGTTATTGCTAAACACATACTTCATATTAATATTGCTCTGTTTACTCTCTGTATTCAGCAAATACCTTGAGTCATACTCTTTGCCTGCAATAAATGAGAGCTCCCAATCCATTTCCAAATATCTGTTTAGTAATATTTGTAATTCATGGCTTTTTTGTGTATTCTTTGAGGGCTCGTGGTATCTATTATCGAGCCCTTTCTCATTATTTAATACATACTTAAAGATCAGTTTACCAGGTATATGATTGTACCAAAGCGTCTCTCGTAGCAATATCTTGCTATAAATACTTGTAGAATCTTGCATTAAATAGTTATGATTCAGCAGATAAACCTGCATTTTATCAGGCTCTTTGGTGCTTTCATAAACATAAAACCATGAATCAAGCTGGAACTTTTTGATAAAATCATTATTAAGTTTGAGCTTATTAAAGCTAATAATACCATTCAAATCTGCTTTTAAATCGATAGTCTGCACAGGTTTACCTGCCATTGCATAAACCCAGTCATACTCTCCATCTTCACTCCAAACGCCCAAACTATCATAAAAGCCTTGAGCGCTACCAACATACTGCAATTCTCTAATTTTGGGATAGTACTCAAGGTTGCTAATCGAATAATTGACATATGTTTGCAACAGTGAATTTAAAAAAGTATTATTTGCACGCGCCTCAACAAAGTCATATTTTTGATTCTCGCTATTGCCTAAATAATCTACAGTCTTGCGAGAATAATTGACTGCATTGGTATTGAGGCTTTTGGCATACATTAACTCAGTTTTATAGAGATCAGCGACATAGCTTTGCTGATATTCTCCCTTCCAATCATAGCGTTTATCTTGCTTATATGAAGCGCCAGCAGAGAAGTATTTGAGTTTATTAAACTTTAGTTCAATCATATCCGACATGTTTTTATAAGCCGCAAAAATAGTGTCTGCTCTAACATCTTTATTCTCTATCAGGTCTTTCGACAGCTGTAATTTAAATGGTTGGAACTGATAAGCAGTCATTAAGCTATGATTAGTCGAAGCCAGCTCTTCCCCACTCTGTAGATCTTGTTCACCAACAATAAGATTATAGTTCAGCTCTGGAAAGAACCTCTGCTGCGAAAGTCTAAACTCATTAATCAACCTAATTTGTTCATCATAATTATTATGATTTAAGAGTTTTATATAAAGCTGATTACTGGCTTTGTCATAATAATTTAGCTTTATTTTGCTCGTATAGCTGGTACTGGCTAGTGAATCGGGATTATGAAAATAGTAAAACTGGAAATCATAGGGTTCTTCTATCTCAGCATAAGTAATTAGATTCTTTTTCTTTTCACGAAACCCAAAACTTATCTTTGGCTTGAGAAAAAGCTCAGCAAGATCAAAGCTCAACTCAGCATCCTGGATATAAGAAAAGTCGTCACTTGAATCTTTGTTTGAATATGTATTTTTATCATAATCTGAAAGAAGTATCTCATATTTAAGCTGATAAATATCATGCTCATACGCCAATTGCAGATCCCAATTAGCTTTGTATTCTGGCGCATAAAGCCTCACAATGGGAAGATAATTACCAAGCCCAGACCCCACATACTCATAACTATGCACACCTAAAAGCGTATAATCTCCATTGTTTTCACCTACATAAGTAAAGCTTACATCATAGACTGCGAGGCTATCTCCAGGCGCATAGACATAGTATTCATTTATACCATCATGCACCTTTTTATAATTACCAAAACCTTCGTCAACGAGCTTATCACCTGCAGCATAAACTGGCTTATCACCACTTTCTTTTAACAAATCGATATTGTCATCAGTTAATGTAAAAGAGAGGGGGTTGTTTTTGTCGTCAACACTAACTATGCTATGTGTAGAAAAAGACAACCTATCAGTGATATATGTTTTATTATTAAGGAGATATAAATTCTTACGATAGTTTTCATCCGAGTATTGAAAGGTTGCTTTTATTCTGCTATCAGATGAAATAATATTCTTTATCTGAAAGCTAATTGTCCCCTCATCATAATCAATATAGTAGTCTTCCCCCCTCTGCATCAGCTGCGAGTTCAGATAAATAATCTCCGTACCAGCAATAATCTTCACATTTGTGTATTCATTTGAGGGCTTTAAATAATAGGGACCTTGTTTACCGTTTGTACCCAGTAACTCTATATCAGCTGACTTGCCTTTTGCCACAGCAATTGCGGCTTGCAACTCATTATTATTAAAATACTTTGCTTTCACTCCTTCAAACTTGTTTAAGTAGTTTATAAACTTAGTATCATAAAACTCAATTTCGAGGTCACCAAAGGCAATTTCATACTGCTTGCCATACAATTTAAAATATATTTCATCAAGATTACTCAGTTCTCGTGTATTGCCCTCAGGTGTTATCGGAGATTGACTATCATTTAGTTGAGCGTCAATAAATACATTATCAGATAATTCGCCAGAGAGCTTTAAATACATTGATTGATTGAGGCTAAAGTCATTATCATTGCCAATGGACACAGAAATTGTCTTGCTGCCGGAGAATGTCAGTTTCTTATTATCTGCCCAAAAGTCAAATATCTCTCTTTTTGGTGAATTAATCGCCAATGAATCGGCAAGGTCGTGTATTTGATAATTAAAAAGTGGTGGTATGTCTTCAGGCGAATAAAACAGATATGATACTTGAATATAATTAGCTTCAAGCTCGCTAATAATCTTAATCTCGCCTTGTATATAGTCTATCTGATAATCTTTATCTCGAATTAGAGTAGAGTCCGCAGCTACTACAGATTCTGAAAAAGGGACAATTCTTTTTTCTTCAATTTTGATGGTTTCTTTTGCTGTCGAGGTTTCAATCGTTTTTATTGCCGAGATAAATTGAATTTTAGCAAAGCAGACAGTGCTGAAAAGTATAATCCCAAACAATAAACAAATTGTTTTATTCATAACAGCTATTCTTATTAAAAAAATGAGCCTCCATTTGAGGAGGCTCTATTTTTGTTTAAACATATTTTATTGGTGCATTGCCTTGTTTACGTTGTTTGCAAGCTCCATTAAAGTATTTATTTGAGCCTTTGTAAAGGTCTTTTCTGTATTGTTTTTTACGACATCTTCAATTTTTAGATAATTATCTTGAATAGTACTATACCATTCTCTTGATTGAATTTCTTGATTGCCAATCATATTATAGTTATAAATAATATTTGCCAAGATACCTTTTTGATCGACAATTTCTGTCTTTTCAGCTGAGTAGTTTGCATTGATGAGTGTGCAAATTCTGTATAAGCCTTGTGTCCAGCCACCGACTTGGACGAGAGTCAGCAAATCATATTGTTGTGTTTCATAGAGAGAGATTTCGATCTGGTTCTTATATTTATCGAGCGAAGTTTGAAGTTCTTCCCATTTATCTTGTTGAATCATATTTAACAATTCATCAGATAACTTTTGCACATCTTCTTTCACGCCAATAAGCTTTGAAAAGTCTATCATCAAGTTTGCAATTTCAGTTAATTTACTCTTATTTCTTGATTTTGTAGCAATTATTGCGTCTGCTGTAAGGTAGCCGAGATAGTATGAAGCAAGGAAAACATCATTAGTGTCGTTTTGATATTTAGCATCAAGTACCTTATCAAAGTCTTCTCTTTGTAAGTGGTCGAGGGAATTAAACAAGTCTGCAAATGTTGGCAAATAGAAATTCCTATATTCGACAGTAACTGTTGCATCGTCAGTTTCAACGTTTTCTTTTTTTCCACAAGCAAAAAGTAGCGTAGCAGCAAGTAGCAATATTAATAATTTTTTCATAGCCATTACCTCCAATAATAATTAATTTGTTCAATAATACTTGATATATGTTATTATGTCAACATAAATCGTATTATTTTTGAAAATAATTGTTTTCTTATTATAATCAAGCATTTTTTAAAGCTGATATTCGCTTAATGGCTCGCCAATTAACTGATATGTGTCTATGGAAATTTGCAACTCTTCATTTGTAGGGATCACCATAATAGTTACAGGAGAATGAGGTGTAGAAATGATACCTTCTGTCGATCCGAGCACTTTATTCTTTTCAAAATCCATAAAAAGCCCAATATTCTCCAGGTTACGGCATATTCTCTCGCGCATTTTAACGCCATGTTCACCAATGCCACCAGTAAACACGATACCATCGACTTTCACTAAGTTTGCAGAATAACCACCAATATACTTTCTAATGCGATAGGAATAAACATCCAATGCTTCAATCGCATTTTTGTTATTATTCTCTGCTTCACGTTCCAAGTCACGTAAGTCATTAGATATACCTGATAGTCCAAGCAACCCCGACTTTTTATTTAAAATATTATTAATATCACTTGCTGAATAGCCACGTTCTAAGAGATAAATAATGATAGAAGGATCAATATCACCGCTACGAGTGCCCATTAATAAGCCTTCAAGCGGGGTAAAGCCCATTGATGTTTCAACAGATTTTCCACACGCAATTGCAGTTATTGAGGCGCCATTGCCCAAGTGACAAGTGATAAGGTTTGTATTTTCAGCGACACGCTTCATGAGTTTTAAAGCACGGTTTGCGACATAGCGGTGGCTTGTGCCATGAAAGCCATATCTCCTAATTTTATATTTATCATAAAATTCTCTTGGCAGACCATAAAGATATGCTGCTGGTGGTAAAGTTTGATGAAAAGCTGTATCAAAAACAGCAACTTGTGGGATATTTGGCAAGAGCTTTTCAAATATTCTAATCCCAGTCAAGTTGGGTGGATTGTGTAGTGGCGCAAGCTCAATATTCTCTTCAATCGCTTGAATTACAGAGCCATCAATGATTGTCGATGCTGAGTATTTTTCACCACCATGCACTACACGATGCCCAATGCCAGAAATCTCATCAATAGACTTGATCATGCCATGATCTTTGTCAGTTAATGCTTCAACTAAAAGCTCAATCGCTTTTTCATGATTCAAAATCTCACAAGTTGTTGCGTACTTTCTACCTTGTGAATCTTGCGAAATTGTGGCATTCTTAGCGCCAATACGCTCGATCAATCCTCTACCAATCGACACTTGATTAGGCATGTAAAACATCTCATATTTCAAAGATGAGCTACCACAATTAATAACTAAAATCTTTTTGCTTGGATTTGCTTTTGCTTCGTTATTAGCCATTTTTCCTCCAATTCATATCTTTTACTCTTTTGAGTACATAATTATAAATATGTATTTTTTGGCAACCTATATTTTCAGCAATGTCACAATGAATCTGCTTCATATAAAACCAAGGCAACTTACCCATATATGCTTAAAAAATGCCTTGTTTTTCAATTAAATTAGACACAAAAAATACACATGATTATTGAGGGTATTGATTAACGGATATTTCAGGTTGATAAGATTGAAAAACACTGAGAGCAGAGATATGATTGATTTTTAACAACCAAGTAGAGGGCGTTGAATAATGCATAATTCAGATTTACAGACTTGAAGAATAATGGGTTGTTAGAACTGAGAGCTGAGTTGATGGGTAATTTCGCTTCGTGAACTTGATTGATGGATCTGGAACAACTAATGGTAGTTGTTGGTCGGTGGAATAAAAAGTTGCCTCCAAACCCGCTCGTAGTAGGCATCTGCTGATTTAGGTAAAAATAGTTTTCAAAAAAACCCATTTTGTCCTGCCAATATATATAGAGGGGGTTGATTTAATTTATGATTCTGCTTTATTCTTTTAAAAGCTATTTTGGTTACTATGCAACAGCCTCACTAAA
>Ga0116182_1000552_pt1 | contig 41276 bp, 33 predicted proteins | sample AD_UKC077_MetaG_FD_89805 | JGI IMG/M metagenome (GOLD analysis project Ga0116182, IMG submission 89805) | Active sludge microbial communities of municipal wastewater-treating anaerobic digesters from USA - AD_UKC077_MetaG | ecosystem: Engineered > Bioreactor > Anaerobic > Digestate | place: USA...
ACTCCGCCTGATCCTCTCTTCCAGTCAGCCAGGCCATCCCTCGGTCCACGAGCTGATCCCGTTGCTCCTTGGCCTCCGCTGCGTCGAGAAGCTTTTCAAGGACAAAATGCCACTCCGCAAGATCCGCATTATCAGCTAGCCAAGTTAGGCCTCGATCAACGAGTTGGTCGCGCCGCTCTCTCTCCTCGACCACGTCAAGAAGCTTCTGAAGGACAAAGTCCCACTCGCGACGTTCTTCCCGCCCATCGAGCCACGCAACACCTTGTTCGACGAGTTGCCCTCGCTGCTCCTCAACCTGGACTGCGTTGAGAAGGCTCTGCAGAACGTGCGCCCATTCTGGGCGGTCTTCTCTTCCGCCCAACCAAGCTGTGCCCCTCTTAATGAGTTCCTCTCGCTTTTCCTTATCCTTGACCACATCAAGGAGGCTTTCAAGGACATGAGCCCATTCCGGCTGATCTTCTCTTCCACCCAGCCAACGTGTGCCTTGATCGATCAAGGTCTTGCGCTGTTGCTCATCTTCAACTACCCGGAAGAGCTTCTGCAGCACGTGAGCCCATCCCTTGGCGTCAGGTTGGCTGGTTACCCACTGAAGCGAGGTCGGCAGTCCATCCATACACTGGACCAGAGACTCAACAAGGAAGCTTGCGACAGGGCTATCGCCGTGCTCCGCAAGCCAGCGTCTGGCAAACTCCAGCGCTTCAGACTGCCCCCGTAGGACAAGTCCGCGCAGAACAAATGGAGCCCGCGCTGACGTGGCGTTCCTCCGAGCCCACCTGGTTACGGCCCCGATAGCATCACTGTGCTCCAGAATTATCTCATAGAGCACAGCCCACGCTGCCTCCCCTGGCGCAACGTCGACGAACTCCAATGCGGTTCGACGTGCGGCAGCCTCCGTCACCGGGATGCCGAGTGCAACTCGGAGTGCCACAGGAGCCAAACGTGACATCCTGTTCGCCAACGACCAGTTGATGAGGCGGCAGCCGTCTTCCCCCGCACCCGTATGATTGGCCAAGTCGATTGCCACAAAAGGCCACTCCCTCCATGCAGGAACGCCATCCAGGCAAAGACGAATCGCTCTCTGCACGGACTCGCGATCCGTCTCGTCTAGTTCCGCTAGATGGGACAGAAGAATGTGGCACGTCAGACGGAACCCTGTCTCTGCAATGCGGTCTGGGCACATTCGGTCTAGGGCGTCGTAGAGCAACGCCGGGTGCAATGGATTGCCGGGTATAAGCAGCGAAAGGCGTAGCCAGGGCGGCATATGCGCAAAGGAGAGTCGCCCCTGGCTCTGAACCCAGGCCGCGTGGGTCTCTGCCAACGTGCATCCAGCCAGTTCACGGTCGATGCGTTCCGCTACTGCTTCTCGGTCTTCGGCAATCCAAGCCCGAGCCAAAGCCCAGAGTGGGGCTGTCTGTTGGGCTGGTGAAGATCCTCTCTCCAGACAGGTAAGGATGCCATCCCTTAGCGCGCCCGCCCGCTGATGGGCTTGAGAGTCGGTGAACCACCCGCGGAATAGCGCGTCCGCAAGATGTGGATGGGCCAGCCAAATCCCCGGACGCCCTTCCGCAGCGTCAATGGCGATGTGATGGTCACGCTTCAATACTTCAAGTGCGTCTCTGTCAGCGTCCTCAAGTGCCTTCATCACCCCATCTGGCAATCCCGCGTAGAGACGATTCACTGCAAGAAGTTGTGCCACCAGGCGAGTCAACCCTCCACTGGGGTTAAGCGCTTCAACTCGCGACCGAAACCTACTCGCGAACTCCAAGAGGGGTTCGCCGGTGCGCCATTCGAAAAACCGCTGGACCATCAGGATATCGCCCTGCCCGACAGGCGGGGCAGCGTGACCACTCCGACGCTCAAACCAGGACAGCAGCTCCTGCAGGTGCTGCTCGTCCAACTTCTCGTCGAGAGGCCATATCTCGATCTGGATGTCATCGGCCATCTCCTTGGCAAGTGCACGGGCCTGCTCTGTCGGACCACAGGCCAACAGGATCGGAACGACGCTCTGATCATCCCGTGCTACGTCCAAACAATCAAGTGCCCTCTGCCAATGTAAGGGGACATCGGCGTGTTCACCAGGAGCGAAAGGGTCATCCAGTGCAATGATCGGTCTCAGACCATGTTCGGTCGCCCGGGTAGCCCACATCATGGCGTCCGGGAGAAGATGTCTTCGATTGCCTATCCACACGAGCGGCCCCTCTCCGCATTCGACCAGCCGCGCCAACACCTGGAGAAGAAGCACGCTCTTACCACTTCCTGAACGGCCTCCGATCCAGAAAAGAGGAACTCGGCGTTTATGGTCCGTGCCAAACGGATCACCTTCCAGCCAACCCTGAAATGCAAGGACTGCGGGAATCACTTGCCAATCACGCGGAGCAAAACAGCCCTCGCGGAGATGAGAGAACCTTGGTTGCTCGCCGACCAAATACGCGCCGGCCTCAGTATGGGAAGGCTCCACATCCTTTCGTGATAGGAGGCGCACCCCCTGAGGCAACTGCCGCTGCGGATCTTCTTCTCTGAGCTGAGTCAAATCAGCATACAGTTCCGCACCAACATATCTGGCATCACGTCTTTCTTTGGCTGCTTCGACAAGTCTGCCCACCCACCTATGTATCCATCCCAGTGGGTCCTTCGCACGGACCTCATTGGCTAGGATCGTGACAAGATCACCCAGTGGGTGGGGGTCACACGAAATCGATACGCGGTTTCGAAAGTCCTCCAGGGATGCGTCGGATAGTACCGGTGGGTCTTGAGGCACCCACCGCTTAATAGCAGCACAGGCGTCTCTCAGGTCCCAGCGAGAGCAGCGTACTTCGTATTGAAGTGAAGAAACCAGATCCGGAGTCTCGCGTCGGGCCACGCTGTCAATCGTCCACAACTCGGCCAGAGCTTTCTGCAGCGAAACGGACGTTCCCGTATGTTTGACCTGAGTGATAGTCCACCTGTCGGGTCCGCCCTGGGCTATATCCGAGAGACTCTCACCGATAGGTGCTGTGCTATTAGGATCTATAACCCAGGCCTCAACAGCGTCGCGCAGCATTGTGTGAAACTGGTATCCGAAGCCCATAATCCCGACGATACCACCATCCGCACGCTTGGGATACGCAGCTTTCCAGGCACTCTCTAGACGCTGGATATCTGTCGCCGTCAGTGTCTCACCTCACCGTTTATTCTGCTAGCCCTGCAGAATGCTTCAGTTTCCATGCTGCGCGCTGACGTGGAAGAAGACATGTGCCGCTCGTCCGACTGCGCACACTCGTCGCCGGAGACCTAGTGCAAGGAAAGGCATGCTACACCGATTGGACCCCGTTAGCACTCGGAGTCTCTCCGCAAATGTCTTCCTCAAGCACATTCAGAATATAGTCTACAGAAAAACAACGGCGGGGTCAATGGCATTCGCCAGCCAGCCAGTTGGCGGCCCCGCTTGGAACTCCAGAGTTGAAGTCTGAAGCTCCCTATGCCCTACCGAGCCACTGCGAACGGGTGCCTAATCGAGGTCCTCCATCGCGGATTCCACTCGGCTAAGTCATCGTCACGCGCCTCGCGACACGCCCGGGCTGAAGGCCGATCCTACAAGTTCATTGCCTTTCTATGGCCTACCGCCTACGGTCTGCGGCCTTAGCGGAGTTTGCGGAAGGCGGCGGGGGAGAGGCCGAAGACCTTCTTAAAGGCGCGGGAGAAGTGGAACGGGTCGCTGAACCCCAGATCGAACGCCACCTGCTTGATGAGCTTGTCGTTCCGCTGGAGGAATCGGGCGGCCTGGGCCATCTTGAGCTGGGTGAGGTACTGATAGGGGCTCTGGCTGTCGAACCGTTTGAAGAGTCGGCACAGGTAGGCTTCGTCGACGTGGCAGCTCTCGGCGATCTCCTCCAGCGTGCGCAGCGTCGGGAAGTGGTCGCGGATGTACTGGCGGCAGCTCTGGTAGGTGGCGAAGGCGGCGCTGCGGTACGGGTCGTCGACGAGTCCGGCTTCGGCGATCTTGAGGACCAGCAGCTCGACCAGCTTGGCACAAATGGCCGGCCCCTGGCGCGTGCCGGAGCAGCCGGCGGCGATCAGGTCGTCGAAGATCCGCAGGACCGTATCGGGCGAGGCGATCCGGACGGCGGTGCCCGGCGCCAAGCCGTTGTCGCGTAAGATCTTGGCGGCCGTCGGGCCGGTGAAATCGACGAAGTACTTTACGAGCGGCTCGGGGCCGTCGGCGGTGATCAGGTGGGCGACGCCAGGACCGTAGGAGAAGACGCGGCCCGGGTAGAGGGTCTCGGTCCGGCCCTTGAGGGTCAGCGTGCCCTTGCCGCGGGCGACGAATTCGATCGAATGGAAGGGGAAGTCGGCGCGGTCGATGCGGTAGTCCGGGCCGCAGCGCTCGCGCCCGCCGCAGACCACCGCCAGCGGCTGGCGGACGCTGCCGACCGCGTCGAGGTAGAACCGCTCGGCCTCGAGCACCTGGTTCGAGTAGAACGTCGGGACGCTGCCGGTATCGCGGATTTCGTGGCTCATGGCGACCAGTCAAGAATGGTCATGCTCTGGACAACATTTGACATTTTCATCGGGCTGCGCGAGCATTATAATCGCTGACGATTCGGCTGAGAAGTCAATATGGTGCAGGCTCGGCACGTAGAGCACAGGGCCTATAGGAAAGGACACGAGATGGCACGCAAGAAGAACCCCACAGCGGCGTCGGTGCTGGATAAGGACGATCTGATCGTGGTCGGTGGGGCCGGCGGGTTTATTGCCGGGGCGCTGGTGAGGTATTTCCACGAGCAGGGATTCCGGCGGATTCGCGCGATCGACAAGAAGCCGCTGCCGCAGTGGTACCAGCGGACGCCGGGCGTCGAGTGCCTGTGCCTGGACCTGAGCGAGCCGGACAACTGCCGACGGGCCTGCGAGGGCGCCGTCGAGGTGTACAATCTCGCCGCCGACATGGGCGGGATGGGCTTCATCGAGCGGTTTCGCATCGAGTGCCTGCGGAGCGTGCTGATCAACACCCATATGATCGAGGCCGCGTACCGGGCCGGCGCGACGCGGTACTTCTTCTCGTCGTCCGCCTGCGCCTACAACACCGACCTCCAGAAGGACCCCAACGTCCGCGCCCTGAGGGAGTCCGACGCCTATCCGGCCATGGCCGAACGCGGCTATGGCTGGGAAAAGCTGATAAGCGAGATGTTTTGCATTGAGTATTGGGTCGAGCGCCAACTCGAAACCCACATCGCCCGCTTTCACAACGTCTATGGAGAGCCCGGCACCTGGGATGGGGGGCGGGAGAAAGCGCCGGCGGCGCTGTGCCGCAAAGTGATCGAGTGCAAGGACCAAGGACTTGACGAAGTGGTAATCTGGGGCGACGGCACACAGACGCGCAGCTTCATGTACATCGACGACTGCGTCCTCGGCATCGACATGATCATGCACTGCGACGCGCTGATTGCCACGCCCATCAACCTCGGCTCCGACTACCTGATCTCGATCGAAGACCTCATGCTGCTGGCCGAGAAGATCGGCGGCGTCAAACTCAAACACAAGCACGACCTGACCGCCCCCAAAGGCGTCGGCGGCCGCAACAGCGACAACACCTTCATCAAGCAGGTCCTCGGCTGGGCCCCCAGCACCCCGCTCGAAGACGGCCTCCGCAAGACCTACACATGGATCGAGTCGCAGTACTACGCCCGCAAGGCCGGCAAGCACAGCGTCAGTTGACGTGCCCGCTCGTCCCGGACCGTACGAACCTCGCCAACGATGCGTGTCGGAGTAGAATCGTCGCATGGAGTCACCGCGAAGTCACGACATCACCGACGTCACCGGCAAGCTCCAGTACCGCCTGGCCCTGGCCGGCGGCTGGATCGACCAGCCCTTCGCCAGCCGGCTCAACCCGGATCCGCCCGGCTCGATGGTGGTCGTTGCCGTCGAGCCGCAGTTCCGCTGGATGGACCGCTCCGGCATCTGCGGCAGCACCCGCCAGATCGCCCTGGAGCTCTGGGGCGGCGCGCTGCCCGACCGCGACCCCGCCCAACTCGTCCGCGAGCTGTACGAGGCCGAGAACGAAGGCCGGGACGAGCCCTCCGGCTCGCAGGACATGATCGGCCTGATCTATCCCGGCGTCAGCCGCCTCGACTACGACTTCCGATGTCACGAGGGCCTGTTCCCCGCCCACATCGAGTCGTGCAACGACTCGGCCGTCGCCGCCTGGCTCGGGCGCATCCTGCACATCCTGCCGGTCGCCCCGCGTCCCGACGGCTACAACCCCCTCGAAACGAAGAACCTCGATCCCGCCTGGATCGGGCGGCTGGGCCGCTCCGGCTGCGACTGCTACAACGCGATCGTCGCGCGTGACATCGAGCGCCTCGGCGCGTCGATGAACGAGTGCATGGCCTGCTGGGAGGCCATCCTGCCCGGCACCGTCCGCCACCCGACCCTCCGCGTCGACCTGATGGAATTACTGTCGTTCTACCAGTCGCGCTACCCCGGCGCGATGTACTCCGGCTGCGGCGGCGGATACCTCTTCGTCGCCTCCGAGCGCCCCGTCCCCGGCGCCTTCACCATTCAGGTGAGAGTCAAAACGCCCTGACCGCACAAATGGTGGGCCCAGCCCAACCCTGCCGCTGCCCAAGCCCGGCCTGCCCCGCCAAAGTACCCACCTACGTGGCTTCCAATCTACCCGACGTCGCGTCGCCTCACACCAGCCCCGTGGCCACGACACAGCGCCGCCATCCGCTGAGTACGGCCGGCGAGGTCCCGTCCAGTACCTGCGATTCGCAGGTAGTGGACACGGCTGCGCAATACGGCTCTTCGTTCGTAGTGTGCCCGTAAGGGCATATCCTCGGCGAAGTGTGCACCATACCCATCTCATCGCACGGCCAGGCGGCGCTATCTGCGATTCGCAGGTAGTGGAATGCACCCGTGTCCCATTCTGCGTCGAGGCCACACCCTTGCACGCAGAGGACCTCTGCATCCACATCCACGCCACGCGACCACGTGCAGTACCTGCGATTCGCAGGTACTGGTCATAGGCCAGTGGTACGCCCTGTAGCGCGATGTTCAGACAGACTCCCCGAGCAATGGGAAGTTGCACCTCCAACCGGACGCCGTGAACGAGGAGGGCGACAAGCCACCGGACCGGAACGAGTATGAACATACTCGCTGCTGCTCAGAAGGAAACCTCATACAACTGGAATTTACCAGGTATGTTCTTTATGTCCGATATCTCCCCAGCCGGCGAAACGGCGATATCCCCTTTCGTCCGAGCTTCTGTGGACTGGGACAGGAGGATCTGCCCCGCTCTGGCTCGCGATTCAATGCGTGAAGCAAAATTCACATGAGGGCCCAGAGCAGTGAATTGGTCTCTAGAATCTGTGCCGACATTACCGACCAGCGCTTCGCCGGTGTGTATGCCACATCCAAGACCAATCTCGATCTTATCTGGCACGTATAGTCTCCACTCGTCCATCCATTTGGCAACGACATCCGCAAACTCATCTCTCAAATCTATCGCAGCTTTCACTGCGGAGACGGCTTCGCTCTTCCCTTTGTCCCCTTTGTGGTTCAGAACCCCAAAAAGGGCCATGATGCCGTCACCAATAAACTTGTCGAGAACACCGTTGTGCCTAAATATTGTGTCCGCCCCAAGTTCACAGTAGTCTTTGAGAAATCCTGAAATGAGCGTCGGATGCGCCTTCAACGATTCGCATAGCCTTGAAAACCCTCTGATGTCCCAGAATGCTATGGTTATGATTCGCTGCGAGACAGCAAGCAACGACTGGTTGCGCTGGATCACATCAAAGAGCTTCGGATCAAAGTATCTTCGCAGGAAAGTGATCTGCTGAGACCATTCACGATAGCGCAGCGCTGCGCGGGTCTTGATGTTGATCTCTCGCGACGCAGCCGTCCCACGGATGTTCTTCTCAACAACATCGAAGGCACCGTAGTCGAACGCAGTGTAACGATCCAGACTCTTCTCCTTTGCCGTGAACAAGATCGCCATAACCAAGGGATCAAGTTCCCGCGCCTTCTGGAGAATATTCATCCCGCTCTGTTCGCTGTCCATAACGAGATCAGTTAACACAACATCTATCGGCTGTCTCGCCTTCAAGTGGTTCCTCAGGACCTCTTCACCATCTGCCTCATTCTCTGCGGTCAGAATCTCCCACTCCGGATTCTCATCTCCCAGTGCACGCTTGAGTGATTTCAGATTCTCCACTTCGTCGTCCACAATAAGGATACGAGCCATCTCGCTACTCCTTCCTGGCTCTACTGGCCTTCGTCTTCCGAGACTTCTGCTTCGTTACCTTCTTCCTCTTGACCTTCTTCTTGACAATTCGTTTCTTCCGAGCCCTCTCCGTGTCCGCCTCTTTCGCGCCCTTACCAGGCACGGACAGCGGAAGGTATATCTGAAAATCTGCACCCTCCTTGGGTACTCCAGATTCGACGATGCCGCCTGCGTGTCCATCGATAATACGGCGAACCAGCGCAAGGCCAAGGCCTGTCCCATGGTCGTACGTGGTGAAGAAGGCATCGAACACCTTCTGCTTGTTGAGAACGGGTATTCCACAACCGTTATCTTTGACGTGAACCAGTACATACTCCTGGCTTGAATCCAAGAACTCGGGCAAGGGTCCACGAGCAGGCGACACAACTGATATGTCTATCTCCTTGCTAGCCTTGTCAAACCAATGTGTAGCGTTCATCACCAATTCGACGAAACATTCGCCCAGCCTTTCGGGATCTCCATCGACAGCTGTGTCGTGTGGGCACTCGATGATGCATCGGATATCCTGGTTGGTGATGGCTTGGCAGGCGTCTTCAAGGATTGGCCTGAGCAAACAACGAGTCTTCGTGATTTCCTGCGCCTTGGCGAGGGATTTGAACTGCTCGACGAAGGCCTTGGCCTTTTCTACAGAAGCACGAATGTTCTCGACTACCTCCTGAGATTCGGCCTTTCGATCCTCGCGTATCCTCTTGACTAGCGGGTCAAGGTCAGTCTCGATCGCGAAAATCGGGTTGCCAATCTTGTGAGCAGCGGAGAAGGAAATGTCCTTCCAGATAGAGTCTCGCTCTGCACGGATGCGTTTGTTCTTCTCATCTTCCAGCTGAGCTATTAGGGTGGCCTGCTTACTTGCTGATCTTACGTTTTCCTCGTACAACTCCTCATATGTCTTCCGAGTCTTGGAGCGAATGCGGCCTTCCTCGGAGAAGTACTTGTAGCCTATATGCGGGTATCTTTGGACCAGGGAAGTCAAGTGTTGTTGGTCCCACATTCTCAGGCGAACAGTAAATCTGTACAGTCCCCGTCCGATGCGGCGCTCGTCAAATCGCTCCCGAAGCGCCTCGAGCTGTTTGGCGTCGCGCCCTTTCCGAAAGAGGACAAACAGCAAAGTAACGGAAGCGTCAGCAGTGCTCGCGATGGTTTCGTCAAGGCCTTCTGAATGTCGAAGCAAGCTGTGCAGAAAGTGCTCAGGATCACGTGGCACCATATCAAGGAACATGTCAATCGGCACACGCATCCCCATGGAGACGAGCCACAACTCGCGAAACTCGAAACCATCAGGGTCCTTTCGCGGATACTCCGCAACGAGATCAATCTCGGGAAATCCCTTCCCCCAATTCAAGCGGCGAAACCCCATTTGCGCCAGAAGTTCTTGACAGAGATTCTCCGCATCCCTCGGAGGCAGGCTGTCCCAATCAACGAAGAACGGCAGTGAGGTTGGAAGGACCGGCAGCGCTGGTGACCGTCGAGGAAATCGACGAAAGTCACGCAGCGAATGGTAGATCTGCCTGGAGAGGGCAGAGTACCCTTTTGAGAGAGTAGAATACGTAATGACGCGAAATCCTCGCAGGTCAAAAGGAGTCTCCGTAAGCTCTTTCTCATGGGATATGAGCAGAATACCCTTCCCCATGGCCTGTGCCAATCCCAGTTCGAAGAAGATGTTCGGATTGCAGTCCCCTATGTGGGCAATGATGCAGTCGGAGCGAGTAAGCTCGCGAACAGTGGTTTCCTGGATCGTCGCTCCCGGGAACAGCGGAGTCTCGCTAGGCGATACGACGTGATATCCTGCCAACTCCGCCCCCTTACGAACATAGCGCTCCAGAAAGCGGTCATTGGCCAAGCGAGCGAAGGGTACTGCGAAGAAGCAACGGGGGCTCTCGCGATCTGACTTTGGCATATTGAATCCTTCTGACTCAGAATTGGCCGGCAGCTTGGTTCTTTTGTGCCTTCCCGCACAGCGGCTGCAGTATAGTGCCAATGCACGTGCCGAACGCCAATGCACCTTCTGGCCAAGCATCTTCGTCTCTCAAACCAATAGCCAGTACTGTAGCGGGGAGTTGACGGGCAGGCAAGGAAGAATGCCGAAGTCTCGGCTCGGGCTGGACGGGGTAGGCTGCAGCGAGGAGAAATCCGAGCCGTCCGGTCGCACCGCATTTGTCTTGAGCCTGCCCAGCAGGACGCACGACCTACGAAGTCCAACTTCTCACTTTTTCACTCCCCCTTTCGTTAGTCCTGGTGCAGGCGGGGGTTATGGGGGCGAATTTTTTGTGGTTTTTTGTTGATCGTTTGACCATATGTAGGTAGAATAGTCGCGTGGCCTCGGGCGCGTGCCTGAGGCGGGGATGGGAGTCAGGGCAGACGCGTCGGAGAGGAGGTGGGCGGCGAGGCACGAGATGCGAGATACGAGATACGAGATACGAGCAAAGCCTGCCCCGAGCGAAGCCGCGGGGAGCGACGAGACTGGAGGATCGAATGAACGAGCGAGATGAGGCGGAAGCGAAGGCGAGACGTCAGCGGTGTTGCGCGAATTGTGTGTTCGGGGAGCGGCTGCGGACCCGGTGGCTGCGCGTGATCCTGACGCGGTGGCCGGGACTGCTGATCTGCTTCCACAAGGCGGGCGCGGGCGGTGAGATCAGCGAGGTGACCGCTTGCAGCGTATGCCCCAACTTTCGGGCGCGGCGGGCGCCGACGGTGCAGTCGGCGCCGCGCGAGTCGTCGGACCCGGCGATCCGCTACATCAGCCTGACGCGGGGTAAGCACGCGATCGTCGACGCGGCCGACTACCCGGCGCTGGCGAAGTACAAGTGGTACGCCCAGCGGGCCGACCGCACCCGGACGTTCTACGCCTGCCGCAGTCACAGGGGCCGGCCTATCTCGATGCACCGGGAGATCATGAAGCCGCCCAAGGGGATGGTGGTCGATCACATCAACGGCAACGGTCTGGACAACCGGCGCTGCAACCTGCGGATCTGCACGCAGCTTCAGAACTCGCAGAACAGCCGCAGACGCAAACCTGGCAAATCGCAATTCCGCGGGGTCTTCCCGCGCGGTGAAAAGTGGCAGGCGGCGATCCAGCACGACGGCAAGCCGATGTACCTGGGCCTGTTCGACGAGGAGGTCGAGGCGGCCAAGGCGCGTGACCGCAAGGCGTACGAGCTGGCCGGCGAGTTCGCGGTGCTCAACTTTCCCGGGGAGGCAGGCCGCAGACCGTAGCCTGTAGACTGTAGCTTGTAGGCAGGTGGTGGGTCGGAGTTGCGGGGACGCCTTGCTGACTCCAGTCTTGTATTGCGTGTGACGCGCCCGCACATTACGCCGCCTGTCGTCCATTCCGGCGCGATCGTTAGAATTGCCTGGTCTTGATGTTTCGGAAGCGGGCGCCGTCGGCGGGGGGGGGGATGAGGTGTCCGGCGGGCAGCCTGGGGAGATGGTCGCGGTCTTTGGACTTGCTGTGGGCGATGGCGGCCTGGCGAAGGCTGCGACGGACGTTCGGATTGGCGGACCCGGCCGCGGGCGCCGCACGGGATCGCTCTGGGAATGCCTGCCGTACTGTGGGTTTTTGGGGCCGACCGGGCCAAATGCGCCACCTGCGCGGCAAAATGGTCCAAACCTCGGCGGCGCCGTACATATCCACCATGCCGGGCGGCCGAGCCGGGACGCGGGTGGGCGCAAAATGGCGAAAGAAAAACGCAAAACTGCATTGCTCCGGTGGCCCGGGATTTGCGACAATGTAGAAGCCGGGGCGGGTGAACGCCCGACGCCGAGAGGCCTGCACGAACACGCAAGTGGTTGGTGCGTAGAGAGTTTGGGATTTGTTTGTCACGTGAGGGGTTTTTGACATGCCGCGGGCTACCGAGTCCTGTGGGACCAGCGCGCGAAGGAGATGCAAAATGCAGATGCACGTTGTCAGAGGCAATCACCGTGGGCGGCGCAGAAGGAATGGCGCCTTTACGCTGATCGAGCTGCTGGTGGTCATCGCCATCATCGCGTTGCTGATGGGCATCCTGATGCCCGCGTTGCAACGCGCCCGGGAGCAGTCCCGCAAGGTCACCTGCGCCAACAACCTCAAGCAACTGGCGCTGAGCCTGCACATGTACGCCAACGAGAACGACGCGAAGCTGCCGCTCAATGCCGGCGGCTATTGGCTGTGGGACGTCTCGTATTTCACGAGCGACTTCATCCTCCGGAGCGGCGCGACGCGGGACATCTTCTATTGCCCCGCCGACCTGTCGAAGAATGCCGATATGTCCATCGTCTGGCAGTATGGCCAGGATCCGCCGTACGGCACGCCGATTCAGCACGTTGATGAGGCCGCAGTGACCAACCGCACGGGCACCTATCGCGTGACCAGCTACTTCTTCATGATGGACACGGAGGCGGGCCGCGCCGGAGACCATCCGCTTTACGAGCAGGGCACTGAGCCGAAGAAGTGGGTCAAAACGCTCAACGAAAAGGGCGCCGCCAAGGCCGAATTGATCACCGATGCGACGCTGAGCACCACCGCCGATCGCGAAGCCGGCAACTTCGTCGAGGTCGCCGGCGGCCTGTTCACCCGGCACCAGATTTACGACCGCACGAACCACCTGCGCCGTGGCAGCCGGCCGGAAGGCGCCAACATCGTCTTCCTCGATGCCCACCAGGAATGGCGCAACTTCTCCGAGATGCAGCATCGTTACTCGCCCGGCGGCGGCGCTACCGGCGCGCCGTATCACTGGTGGTAATCCCGAATTCCACGGCCCGCCCCGCGGGCCGTCGCACGACAATCCTTCAGACGGTCAGACCGCAGCGGCAGCCAGGATCGGCTGCCGCTGCACCGTTTTGACGGCCGTCGCTCGCATCTCGTCGCTCGTCGCTCGGGGAGGTACCGTAGGGCGAGCGTCCCCGCTCGCCGGACGCTGTCTGCAGTGTGCCCGTGAGGGCGTAGGGTTTGGGGAGCGAGCCGACAGGGAGATAGCGTCTTACGACGCCACTACGAACAGCGGAATTGGCGTGCCATTGCGTTCTGCGGTTCCTCACGAGACACGAGATACGCACCAGCGGCGGGATTTGGTATAATGGAAGGGGTCGGCCCGGGGCGGGCGGCGGGCAAGGGTTTTGGAGGAACTCTCATGACGCGGTTTGGGATGCGATTGGGGCTGCTCTGCATTCTGGCGCTGGCGGGTCGGGCTGGTGCGATGACGATTCAGCTTGGGTCGGAGACGGTGACGCTCGTTGAAGCCGGCCGGATGTGGCACTACCTGGCCGGCGCGGGGGCGCCGAGCGAGCCGGCGGAGGCGTGGACCGAAGTCGAGTTTGACGATTCGGCCTGGCCGGTCGGTCCAGCGGGCTTCGGGTTTGGCGATAACGACGACGCCACGGTCCTGGCCGACATGCAGGACCGCTACGTGACGCTGTACATCCGTACGATGTTCTCCGTCTCGACGCCGGTCGGTGACGGCGCGCTGGAGCTGGAGATCGACTACGACGACGGCTTCATCGCCTACCTGAACGGGCGGGAGGCGGCGCGGCGCAACATGCCCGAGGGACCTGCGACGTTCGCGACGACCGCCTCGTCGCACGAGGCCGGAACGCCCGAGACGATCGCCTTGGGCCCGGCGGCCGACCTGCTCGTCGAGGGCGTCAACGTCCTGGCTATCGAGGGACACAACACCTCGGCCGGCAGCAGCGACTTCTCTCTGTCGCCTTCGCTGCGGATGCCATCCGAGACGCTTCGGGCCGGCGACGCGTGGATCGTCACGGAGCAGATCGTGACGTTGAGCGGGCGGACCGATGCGGCAGATGCCGCCGCGGTGACAATCGACGGCTTTGCCGTCGATTTCGATCCGGCCGACGGGACGTGGACGTGCGGACTTTGGCTGCCTGCGGGCCTGCGAGAGGTGACGGCGGTAGCGCTCAACGCCGCCGGCAACGAAGTCGATTCGGGTTCGGCCAGGATCATCTACCTTCCGCCTGACGATCGGATCGCAGGCGAACTGACCGGCGACACAACGCTGTCGGGCGCCTACGTGGTGGACGAGAACGTCATCGTGCCGTCGGACGTCGTGCTGACGATCGAGCCGGGGACGGTGCTGCTGATGAACGACGGCGTCTCGCTGGTGGTTTACGGACAGCTTCTGGCCCGGGGGACGGAGTCGCAGCCGATTCTCGTGACGCAATACGGCGCGGGCACAGCGTGGAAGCAGATACGGTTCGTCGATGCCAACGACAGCCGGTTCGACCATTGCATCTTCGAGTACGCCGACAGCGAGGGGGCGCATCAGAACTACTACGAGCCGGGGCCCCGCGACTATCACGAGGCGATCGTGGCGCTGGCCTGTCATATCGATGTCAACGACTGCGTCTTTCGCAATCTGCCCGACGGCGGCAGCGGCGCCGAGGGCGACGCGATCGCGATCATCTCGGATGACCCGAATCATCCGGGCTCGGGCAGCGCGCACATCGCGGGCTGCCGGTTTCTGGCCATCGGGCAGAGCATCCACACGCGGTATTCGTACGTGCTTGTCGAAGACTGCTTCTTCACGGGCAAACGCGGCGACAACGACGACGTCGACCTGTGGGGCGAGAGCGAGCCGCCGCCGCTGGTGCGTCACAACGTGTTCCTCGACCCGGCCCACGACGACATGATCAACCCGACGAACTGCTCGGCGGTGCTGGTGGGCAACGTCATCGCGGGCAGCGACGACCACGGCGTCGTGCTGCGGGGCCGGTGTTTTCCCGTGCTGATGAACAACGTGATCTACGACTGTAGTGCGGCGGGCGTCGCGGTGGAGAACTCGTGCTCGGCGCTGCTGGTGAACAACACGATCGTCGGCTGCGGGCGGGGCGTGCGGCTGTTCGACCTCGGGCGGTGGGGGCCGCCGTACAACCTGCCGCCCGGCGGCGGAACCGCGACGGTCGTCAACTGCGTCATCTGGGACTGTCCGCAGACGATCACGCTGGCCGACAGCTCGAACACGGAGATCGTGGATCGCGGCTCGCACGTGACCGTGTCCTACAGCGACATCGAAGGCGGGCGGACCGCTATCTCCGTCTCGGGCAGTCAATCGACGGTGGTATGGGGCGACGGCAATATCGACGGCGATCCGCTCTTTGCCGACGCCGCAAATGCCGACTTTCACCTTTGCTCGCAGTCCGGCCGGTGGGACCCCGATGAGCAGGCCTGGGTCCGCGACGACAGCTCGAGCCCCTGCATCGATGCGGGCAATCCGGACGACTTCATCGGCGAAGAGCCGGCGCCCAACGGCTCGCGCATCAACATGGGTGCCTACGGCGGCACCTCCCAAGCCAGCAAGTCCCCCCAATAGCCTCTGCGGTCCGGCTCGGCTCGGTGCCGACGGCAGCGCGACGCCCGCATGGGCGGACGGCGAAAATCTGCAAACTGGTTCTTTTTTATGTGACCGCGGGCAACCTTGGGGCCTTTCTCAGGTAGAAAAAGAGGGTCTCGACAGGAGTACGGGGTCATGGATGCGATTGGCTCGGCCAACCCGATGGGGCGGTCGGGCCGGCCCAAGTGTCGCAGATCTTAAGCTCTTTTTTAGGTTGGCTTTATGGCTTGTCCGGCGTATCCTGGGCCGGCGGCCATAGTGATCTCACAAGGCGTGTAGGGTGCCGGCGGTGATGCGGGAAGGGGAGTCCCGGGTTGCCGGAGAAGAAGAACCGCCGCCGGGGAAAGGAGATCAGCGATGTTCTCGACGAAGAAAAAACTCGATTCTCTGATGATAGCGGGGGCCATCGCCCTGGCGGCGGCCTTGTTGCTGGCCCCGTCGGCCGAGGCCCAGCGGAGCGAGCGGGGCTCGCGCAGCAGCGGGGGCCAGGCCAGCCGGTCGTCGCCGAGCCGGTCGGCTCCGTCGATATCGCGCCCCGCGCCCAGCCGGTCGATCCAGTCGGCCCCGCGGTCGATGCCACAGCGATCCATGCCCTCGATGGCTCCGAGCCGGTCGGTCAGTCCGCGCATCAGTGTTGGCTCGCAGCCCAGGATTCAGATCAACCGCAACAGCTCGCTGGGCACACGCAGCAACTCGACCGTCACCCGAACGCCGACGCGAAGTCCGTCGCCGAGCATCAGCCGGCCTGCACCGTCAGCGCCTTCGGCGCCGAGCCGGTCGTTCACCGCTCCATCGCGAAGCGAGTCGGTCATCCAGAGACAGCCTTCGACCAGCAGACAGAGCCAACCGAATTCGTCGGGGTCGGTTGCACCAAGCCCGTCGATCCGGTCCAACGTACGGACTCCGACGACCTTTCGGCGGTTGACGCCCTCGACGGAAAACATCTCGCCGAGCATGCCGACGACTCCCAGTCCCGGCAACTCGACGATCGTGCAGACGCCTTCGGTGTCGAGTCCGTCGGGGACGTTGAGCCCGGGCCGGACCAACAACATCGGCAGCCGGATCGGCAAGCGGCAGACGGAGCAGATCACTCCGCCGTCGGCGACGCCGACCACTCCGTTGGCGCAGGGCACGCCCTCGGTCGACTCGGGCAGTTCGCGGCTGCGAGAACGGACGATATTCAATCGTCGGTCCACGACGCCGCAGACGAGAACCATGACTCCGACGCCTCAGAGTCCTTCGACCGGCTCGACACCGACGAGAGATGTGACTCGATCGAGCAGCCGTTCCGGCGACATCGGCCGGAATGCGCGGCAGCAGCGGGACGAGATTGTCGGGCGCTTGGAGCGTCAGCGGCCGAATCCGACGCCGCGAACGGGAGACTCCGTGTCGACGAGCCGCTCCGGCGCGGTCGAGTCCAGCCGTGACATGAGTCGCAATGCTACGGCGGACCGCAGCCGGACGATCACGTCGCGCTCGCCGTCGAGCAGCGAGGGAATCGACCGTATCCGCGAGGCCACGCGCGATCGCATCGGCGTTCGCAAGGCCGACTCCGTGCGGGATCGCGCCGAGAGCCCCGTCGAGCGCAACGAACGTGTCCGGTCCGCCGGCCCGGAGCTGCGCGAGCGAACGAGTCTGGAGCCACGGTTGCAGCGGTCCATTGGCCATCGGCCCGACCGCGTCGTCCAGCGTGACCTCGGCGGTATTCATCGCGAGCACACGGTTCGGCCTCGGGTGGTCTACCGCGACCGTCCGGACCTGGTCCGTCATGAGCCGCGACACGTGCACGTCTATCGCGATCACTACGACCGGCTGTGCCATCGGATCATCTGGCCGCGATACCACTATCCGATCTACTATGACTGGGGTCCCTATCACGGATACCATTGGGTCTATCCGTACTATCATCGCAAGTACGTGTTCATCAGCCTCGGCGGCTGGTGGCCCTGGGATTACGACTACGTGCGGTACTACTGGTATGGCTACCATCCCTACGTGTGGATGGGTTATTACCCGATCCCGCGCGAGGTCGAGGGTGACACGTACAACTACTACACCTACAACTACTACACCGGTGACGGCGGTTACCCGACCCAGACGACGCAGACCAGCTCGGGTGGCCTGCCTTACGGGATCGACGCGGAGACCTATGCCCGGGTTCAGCAGAGAGTCCGGGAGCAGCAGGCCAAGGAGCCGGGCGCCCCGACACAGGCCGATACGCGTTTCGAAGAGGGCGTGACCCGCTTCGAGGCGGGCAACTATGCCGAGGCGGCGCAGGCCTTTGCCTCGGCTATGGCTATGGCGCCGAACGACATGATCCTGCCGTTCGCCTATGCCCAGGCCTTGTTCGCCAACGGCCAGTACTCCGAGGCGGCTGAGGCCCTGCGGGCGGCGTTGAAGAACGCCTCGCCCGAGCAGGAGGGCGTGTTCTATCCTCGCGGCCTCTACGCGCAGGATGAGGTTCTGTTCGGTCAGCTCGAGAAGCTGCTGGACAAGGTCGATGCCTATGGATTCGATGCGGACCTCCAGCTTCTGCTGGGCTATCACCTGCTGGGCGTCGGCGAGATGGAGTATGCACGCGGACCGCTGGAGCAGGCGGGCCAGGACATCCGCAACGCGCAGGCGGCGAAGGTGCTGTTGAACGTGCTGAACAAGCAGGAGGCCGCCGGGACCACGGGTGGCGCTGCTGGATCGCAGGGTGTTTCAGGCGCTGGTGCCGTGACACCGGACGCTGCGGCGCCGGCGACATCGTCCAAGAGCAACGTGCTCGAGCGTGTGAAGGGCTCGGCGTCGGAAGATGCGAACCAGCAGGCGCCGGTCGAGAAGACGACGCCGAACCTCGATCCGAACACCCACTACGGTCAGATGGTTCCCGTGAATGCGGGTCGCCAGGAGAGCCCGGCCAAGGAAGAAGATGATGTTCCGTCGCCGAGGTAGAACGCTGTTGTTTCTGTTGCTGACTGCCGGACCGGCGGTCCAGGCCGGACCGTGGGCTGAATGGCCCATCCTTCCGGGGCCGGACGATCAGCAGCACCCCGATCTGCACGGCACAGTGGCGGTATGGCACGAGTTCGTCTCGCAGTTTGGCGATTATGACGTCTACGTTGTCGATTTCAACGATATCGAGAACCCGCTGGTCACTGTGATTGGCGACGCGAACGATCAGATGCACCCGGCCGTCTACGGACACCGGGTCGTCTGGCAGGACCTGATCGTCTGGGGCGACTCGTCCGACTGGGACATCCACATGGCGGACTTGAGCCGCTTCGACGAGCCGATCGGCTACATCGTCTCCGACATCCCCGCCAACGACGAGCAGAGGCCCGCCATCTACGGCAACACGGTCGTCTGGCAGGACACCAGCGGCGGCGACTACAACATCTTCGGCGCCGACGTGACCGACCCGGAGCGGCCGAGCGAATTCGTCGTCGCCGCCTTCGAGGGCGACCAGCAGAGGCCATCCATCTGGCGTACCACGGTGGTGTGGGAAGACAGCTATTTCGGCGACAACGACATCGTGGCGGCGGACATCCTGATGCGTGATCGACCGGCGGAATTTGCGGTGGTCCTGCTCGAAGGCGACCAGCAGAATGCGGTCGTTCACGCCGACACGGTCGTCTGGGAGGACGACTTCTACGGGGACTGGGACATCTTCGGCGCCCGCCTTTCCGACCAGAATCAGGTGACCGAGCTTGTGATCGCCTCCGTCGAAGGCGACCAGCGTCATCCGGACGTCGAAGGACACCTGGTCGTGTGGCAGGACAACCGCAACGGGCAATGGGACATCTACGGCCACAACCTGGTCACTCGGCGGACGTTCCGAATCACGGACGATCCCGGCGACCAGATCCATCCGGTCATCAGCGGCAGCACGGTCCTCTGGCAGGACAACCGTCGGGGGCCGTGGAACATCTATGCGGCCCTGCTGGACGGTCCGGATGTGGCCGGTTGCGCATCGCCGCCGGCCGGGGACGTGAACGGAGACTGCAGGGTGGATTTCGCCGACGTGGCGATCCTGGCCGGGACATGGCTTCAGTCCCATTTCAGTGAAGTGCCGATCTCCGGTCCGGCGCCGGCCGAAGCGGCGCCGCAGGATTCCGGCGGTCGGTTGGACAAGACGATGGACCGCCCGATGCGGTCGAACCCAGAGAATCGAAACAGGGGGGCAACGCGGCCGTTTGCCGGTTGAGTTTCTCAGATATCCACGATACAATACGGGTTTGCGGGGTACAGTGCCCCGCGCCCCGGGCCTCGTCGGAGACGCCGGGACCGCCAGAATCGCGAAGTGGAGAACGACACAACCGGATATGGATAAGCGGCTGCGTAATGCTCTGAAGGGATTGACGAGCCCTGATGCCGAGTCGCGTCGCCGGGCGATGGAACCGTTTGTTCGGGCGACGTTCAACATCTTCATCCGCCATTTGTATCGCTACCTCGGCAACGAGGTGGAATGTGAGGATGTGCTCGAGGATGTGTATGCCGACATTTGGGAAAACCCGGATCACTTGCGTGACATCGCCAACGACGCGCATCTGCTGCGCACCGTGTATCTGTACTACATGCGCAAGCGGCTCCGCGAGGTGTATCGGCGGATGAATCGGAACCTGGCGTTATCCCAGGCGGACCTGGAGAACCTGGTGGCGCCGGAGATGGGCCTGCATGAGATTACCGAGCAGGCCGAGCTGCGGCAACTGTTGCATCGCATGCTGGGCAAGCTGAAGGCCCGCGAGCGCAAGGCCATCGAGATGTGGATGCAGGGGATGTCGAACCGGGCGATCGCCATCCAGCTCAAGACGACGGTGGGGGCCGTCAAGATGCTGGAGTTCCGGACGATCTTGAAATTGCGGCGCATGATGAAAGAGTATTCCGACGAAGAGGACTGAGGTCTTCTGTGGAAAGTGGACAACCGATGGCAAATGTGAATCGAGAGATCCAGGAATTGCTGGCCGACTATGGGATGGCGCTGCGGGACGGGTGTCTACCCGGGTTTCTGAAGTCGCTGACACGCGAGGAGGCGAAGGCCATCCGGGAGTCGGACGATTTCTGGGAGGCGACGGAGATGGTGCGTCTGATGAACAGCGCCGGCTTCGGGGACAAGGTGATGACGCCGGACGTGGGGCTTTTTATCTCGCGCGTTGACGCGGCCATTGTCTCGCGGCAGAAGAAGGCCGGCGCGTCAACGCGGAGTCCCAGCAGCAGCCCGGCGCGCAGCCGCAACCATGCGAACCTGTAGCCGAGTCGCCAGGGGATTAAAGTAACGCTATGATCATCGACAGCTATCAGTGTTCCTCATGCTATTTCGAGGACAAACGGCCCAGCAACCGCATCGATCCGGCGACGATCTCGCCTCCGCAGCCGCGGGCGGAGTTCGAGAACGTGCTGGTGATGTTTGTCTGCATCGAGCGGTACGACGGCCGGGAGGAGGTGGAGCAGGCCGCCGAGGAGTTCGGGGCTCTGGTGGGCATGCTGGGCGAACGGCCCATCGTGCTGTGCCCCAACGTCCACCTGTCGGTGGACAAGGCGCCGGAGAAACAGGCGGTCGCCCTGATCGCGGATCTCGAGAAGAAGCTGACGGAGCGGGGGTACACGGTGCACCGCCTGTCGTTCGGCTACCACAAGCGGTACGGGATGGAATGCAACGGCAACGTCGGCAGCGTGGTGGGCCGGCGGTTCTACGGCTCGGATCACAAGCAGTTCCTCCGCCTGATGACGCGTCTGGGCGTTTGTCCGCCCGATGCGCTGCCCAAGGACATGCCGGTGTGGGCGGAGGTGCTCATGCAGCGGCAGCTCAAGGTGCTCGGCAGCCGGCGCGAGACCTACAACGCCGCCAAGAGGATGTGCGAGGACCAGTTGGACGCGACGGGGCACGGCGAGCTGTGGACCTGCATGCTGTTCGAGGGCGAGCGGCAGCCCATGGATGACTATCTCAGCCAGCTCTACACGATCATCGAAGAGTATCCCGATGTCCGGGTGCATCGCGCGATGAACCTCAGCGTTCCCGGGTTCTCCAACGCCGCCCGGCATCTGTTTCGCAAGTATCCCGACGCCATCGAATCGGGCCGGCTGCGCATCTACAGCAGCAAGGTCTCCGACATCGAGTTTCTGCTGAGCCGTGACGCGGTGCTGCTGGCCTTTCCGCAGATCCCGCGCAAAGCCGGCTCCCACGCCGGAGAGATCTCGTTCGGCATCTACTGCAAGGACGCCGACTTCGCCAAGAACCTGATTCAGTGGTATCAATCCTTTCTGGTCGATCCGGAGGTCGGGTGGATTCGCACGGAGTCCGAGCTGGATGCCGTGATTAGCGAGCTGGAGGAGGAAGCGTTTCAGGATGGGCGTGAATAGAGGCTGAACCTGCGTGGACAGACCCGCTCCCTCACGCCGGGCGGGAGGTGGCACAGTACGGTAGGGAACGAAACGGTGCATACGGTGGTCTCGGTGGCGCTGGTGGCGGGCTACGTGGTCGGGCTGATTGTCGTGGCCGCGCGCGCCCGGACCGCACGGGAGTATGCGGAGTTCTCCATCGCCCGGCGTACGCTTCCCCTGGCCCTGATCTTCGGCAGCCTGTGCGCGACGTACGTGGGTCCGGCGTTCTCCATCGGGTTTGTCGGCCGGGGATATCGCAGCGGCTTCTTCTTTCTGTTGATCGGACTGGCGTACTCTCTCCAGAACGTTCTGGTCGGTCTGCTGATCGCCCCGAAACTGCGGGAACTGAAGGACTGCTACACCCTGGGGGACGCGATCGGACAGAAATACGGACCGCGATGCCAGATTCTCGCCGGGCTCATCTCCGTGCTTCTGTGCACGCTGTTCTCGGCGGTGATGATCAGCGCCGGGGCCGTGGTCCTGAACGATGTTTTCGGTCTGCCGCCGCGGTTCTCCGTGGCGGTCGTGGCCATCGTGACGGCCTCGTACACCGCCTTCGGGGGCCTGCGGGCGAGCGTGATCACCGACGCATATCACTTCGCGCTGTTCGCGCTGCTGCTTCCGGGCGTGCTGCTCTACGAACTGCTGTTCCATTTTCCGGGCGGCGCCGCAGCGTTCTGGCATCAGGCGATGGACGCGACCTCGCATGGTCTGCAGGCGACGCCGCCGCTGGAGATCGTCGGTTTCGTTACTGCCTTTCTCCTGGGCGAGACGCTGATCCCGCCGTACGCGAACCTCGCGCTGGCGTCCAGGACCACGGTGGTCTCTCGCAACGGCTTCATTCTCGCAGGCGTCTTCAGCGCGCTGTGGTTCGCGGTGATGATCTCCCTCGGCGTCGTCGCGCGGACGGTGATCCCCGCCGATACGGGCGAGGACTACGTGCTGTTGACCCTGGTCAAGGCGACGATGCCTGATGCGGCGTACGCTTTATTGCTGGTGTCGTTGGTGTCCGTCGTTCTATCCAGCCTCGATTCTCTGCTGAACGCCGGAGCGGTGGTGTTCACACAGGACATCCTTCGGCGGTTCACCGTCCGCCAGGACAGTGCGGCGTTGCTCGCGGGACGGTACTCGACCGTGATGATTGCGACGATTGCGGCCGGGATGGCCCTGTTCGTTCCGAGCGTGATCAAGGGGCTGCTGGTCTGCTACAACATCTGGGCGCCTGCGATTCTGCCGGCCCTGTTTCTCGGTCTGTGGATCCGCCATCCGCGTCCTCTGGCGGGGATTCTGTCCATGACGGTGGGCACGGTGGTGGCCATCCTGCTTCAACTGGAGACCTTCGTCAAGACCGAGGTGGGGTCGATCCTTCCGGCGTTGGTCTGTTCGCTGGCGGCCTATGCCGTGGGTCACTTCGCCCAAGGTCTTCTGCGGAGGGCCAACCGATGATGGTCGCTTTGTTGATGCTGGTGATCGTTGCGGCCGGGCTGGTCATCCTCAGCGGCGTGTGGGTGGCGGTGGCGCTGGTGGCGGCGGTCTGGCATGTGGATCGCCATGCCGAAGGCGACGACGGACCGGATGCCGGTGAGGCGCCCGCCGGCGGGCAGTGACTCCTGCCGGCTGCGCGGACGGCACTTTTCCGTGGTGGGGCACTGTCGGTCGCCGTATAATCGGAGCGCGGACAGTGCAAATGGATAGCGTCCGTCCGCTGTGGATTCGCCGAACCAGGATCGCTCAGGAGGCCGACATGAAGACATCGACACACGTGGCGTTCTTTCTCGTTCTCATCGTTCTGCTGCCGCCCGCCGGTGTTCTTGCGGGCCAGCGTGCGTGCTCCGTGACGCCGGCGGCGCTGCGGTGCGAGTATCTGCACGACCCATTGGGCATCGACGTGACACAGCCGCGATTGAGCTGGCAACTGACAGCCACGGATGCGAAGGCACGCGGCCAGCGGCAGAGCGGCTATCGCGTCCTGGTGGCCTCGACAAAGGACCTCCTCGGCCAGGGCAGAGGCGATCTCTGGGACAGCGGCATGGTCGCCTCGGATCAGTCGGCGCACATCGCATACGATGGAAAGCCTCTGGCCTCGGGCATGGCATGTTTCTGGAAAGTGCAGGTCCGGGACGAGAGCGACGTCATCTCGCCCTGGAGCGAGCCGGCCCGCTGGACGATGGGGTTGCTGACGCAGAACGACTGGCACGCGCAGTGGATCGGCGCCGACAAGACCTTCGAGCGCAAACAGGGTTGGCCGCCGCCCGACAACGACGTGCCCGATCCGTGGCTGCGCAAGAGCTTTGCGCTGAGCGCCAGGCCCGAGCGGGCGACGGTCTACGTCGCTTCGGTCGGCTACCATGAGCTGTACGTCAACGGCAAGAAGGTCGATGACACCGTGCTGGCGCCAAGCGTGGTGAATTACCGCAAGCGGGCCCGCTACGTCACATACGAGATCGCCGACCATCTCCGAGAAGGCAAGAACGTGATCGGGCTTTGGCTGGGCGTTTCATGGTCGATCTTCCCGCAGTACAAGACGCCCGACAAGCCACAGACGCCGATCGTGCTGGCGCAGGCCGAGATCAAGCTGCCCGGCGGCAAGAGCGTTCAGATTGCCACCGACGACACATGGCGGACGCACGCCAGTCCCAACACGCTGCTGGGCATCTGGGACTTCATGCACTTTGGCGGCGAACGGTACGATGCCCGCCAGGAAGTGGCCGACTGGTGCGAGGCGGGCTTCGACGATTCAGACTGGAAGCCGGCGGTGGTTTACTCGCCCTCGCTGAGGCTGTCGGCCGAGATGGTCGAGCCCAATCGGCGCATCCGCGAGGTCAAGCCCGTCGCGATCGCCGAGCCCAAACCCGGCGTCTACCGCGTGGACCTGGGCGTGAACATGACCGGCCTGTTCGAGATGGACCTGCGGGGCGAGCCCGGCGACACCGTCGAGATGAAGTTCTCCGAGCAGTCCAAGGCCGACATGACGCACCGGCTACGCAGCAGGTACGTCATCGGCCCTTCGGGCAAAGGCACGTTCCGAAATCGGTTCAATTACTTCACGGGCCAGTGGGTGACGATCGAGGGGCTCAAGTACAAGCCCAAGCTCGATGATATTCGCGCGCATCTCGTGCGCACCGACTATGCGCAGGCGTCGAGTTTCGAGTGCTCGAACGAGCTGCTGAACTGGGTGCACGATGCGACGCTGCTGACGTTCGAGGACCTGAGCCTGGGCGGCTACGTTGTCGACTGTGCCCATCGCGAGCGAATGGGCTACGGCGGCGACGCCCACGCGACGACCGAGTGCGGGCTGAACCACTTCAGCCTCGGCGCCTTCTACACGAAATGGGCCCAGGACTGGCGCGACGTGCAGGGCGGCGAGAGCGCCTGGGGCACCGGCGGGGACAAGGCCGCGACGAAGGACACTGTCGAGAGCGGCAACCTGCCCTACACCGCGCCGACCTACTGGGGCGGGGGCGGTCCCGGCTGGAGCGGTTACTGCGTCACGTTGCCCTGGGAGATCTACGAACGCTACGGCGACACGCGCATCTGCCAGGTGAATTTCCCGACGATCCAGCGCTGGCTGGCCTTCCTCGAGACCAAGGCCAAGGACGATATGCTCGTGCGGTGGGGCGGCGAGTGGGACTTCCTGGGCGATTGGCTCTGGCCCGGCGCCGAGGGCGTCAACGGCGACACGATTGAGACGTTGTTCTTCAACAACTGCTACTGGATCTTCAATTTGCAGACGGCTGCCAAGATCGCCGACGTGATCGGCGAGAAGGACGCCGGCGCGAAGTACCGCGCGCGGGCCAACCAGGTGCGCCGCGCGGTGCACGCGAAGTTCTTCAAGCCCGAACTGAACAGCTACGTCAACGGCTTCCAGGGCTATCTGGCGATCGCGCTGCTGGTGGACCTGCCTCCGAAAGAGCTGCGACAAGCGATCTGGGACCGGCTTGAGAAGGAGATTCTGGTCGTGCGCAAGGGGCACATCCACGCGGGCATCACCGGCGGGGCGTTCCTGTTCAAGACGCTGCTCGACGCCGACCGCCAGGACCTGATCTTCCCGATGGTCAACAAGGACACGTACCCGAGCTGGGGTCTGATGCGCCGCAACGGCGCCACCGCGATCACCGAATCGTGGAGGATGGACAACTCGCTGTGCCACAGTTCGTACCTGTACGTCGGGACGTGGTTCATCGAAGGTCTGGCGGGCATCAAGACCGATCCGGATCGTCCGGGCTTCCAGCGTTTCGTCCTCAAGCCGGGCCTCATCGATGATCCATCGATGAAATGGGTCAAAGCGCATCACGACAGTCTCTACGGCCGCATCGAGAGTGGCTGGCGGATCGACGACGACCGGGTGCTGACGCTGAATGTCACCGTTCCGCCCAACACGACGGCGACGCTGTACCTGCCGACCGCCGACGACAAAACGATCACCGAAGGCGGCAGCGAACTGGCGAAGGCCAAGGGCCTCAAACACCTGCGCACCGAGAACGGCTGTGCCGCAATCGAGCTGACTGCCGGAGCGTACGAGTTCCGATCCAGTCTCGCCGTGGTTGCCAGGCGGTAGAGGCGGAGGAATCGGCTTGCGCAGCTCTCTGATGCGGGAGTATCGAGTATGCGACGAATGATCTGGGTGTTGCTGGCGGTGATGCTGCTCTCGCGGGTCGGCTACTGTCAGGCGGGTGAGTACGCGGACCCATGGCGGAAGATGCACGCGAGCAAGCAGGCGGCGCTGGAACGATTCAACGACGCCAAGTTCGGCATGTTTGTGCATTGGGGCGCGTACGCGGGCCCGGCCGGGATCTGGAAGGGCCAGAAGATCAGCGGGCTCGGTGAATGGATCTTCTATCACGCACGGATCCCCCGCGCCAAGTACAAGCAGATGTGCGCGCAATTCAACCCGGTGCGATTCGATGCCGACGCCTGGGTCCAGCTCGCCAAGGCCGCGGGCATGCGCTACATCGTGGCGATGCCCAAGCACCATGACGGTTTTGCCATGTACGACTCCAAGGTCAGCGACTACGACATCATCGATGTCACACCGTTCGACCGCGATCCCATGATGGAGCTGTACCAGGCTTGCCAACGTCACGGCATGCGGTTCGCCATCTATTACTCGCACGCCACCGACTGGATGGATGGGGGAGACGCCGGCGTCGCCGAGTACCGAAAGAAGCACCCCGAGGACACGGGCCAGTGGGCGTCCTGGCCCGCCAACACGTGGGACCCGTCGCCGGCGTCGTTCGAGGAATACATCGAGGCCAAGGCCAAGCCGCAGATGCGCGAGCTGCTCCAACGATTCTCCAACATGCAGGAGATCTGGTACGACGTGCCCAGGCACATGCCGGAGAAGATGAGCTTTGAGTTCTACAAGCTAGCGTACGATATCCAGCCCGAGTGCCTCATCAACAGCCGCGTCGGCAACAACTTCGGCGATTTCTGGGTCCCCGGCGACAACAAGATTCCCGGCAAGGGCGAGGGGGAAGACCTGTACTGGGAAACACCCGGCACGCTGAACAACACCTGGGGTTTCAAGAGCTACGACGTCGATTGGAAATCCACCGAGGAATTGTTGTACTGGATTCTGGAGATCGCCAGCAAGGGAGGCAACTACCTTCTGAACGTCGGGCCGAAAGCCGACGGCACGATTCCGCAGGAGAGCTTCGATCAACTGACGAAGATCGGCGAATGGATGAGAATCAACGGTGAGGCGATCTATGGCACCAAACGCTGGGCCGTGATGCACGAAGGACCGACCGAATTGGCGATGGAGAGCACGACGGCGCGAGAGAAGGAAGGCTTCCGAGCTGACTTCTCCGCCCAGGACTTCTGGTTCACCCGGAAGGACGCCCGCGTATTCGCCTGCGGCCTGGTCTGGCCAGCGGACGGCAAGCTCGCCATCCAATCGCTGGGCAGCAGGGCAGGCCATGCCCCATCGGATGTGAAGAAGGTGCGGCTGCTCGGCAGTGATGAGCCGATTCGCTGGGAGCAGACGGATCAGGCATTGCGGATCGAGCTTCCGACGACGAGGTCATGCGAGCGCGGCTTCGCCATCGAAGTATCGTTTTAGATGAATTGACTGCTGCGTTCTGGAGGATGATTCGATGCGGCGTATGTTGATCGCTGGCGTTTTGCTGCTCTGGAGTGCATTCGGTTCGCACGCCCTGGCGAGCGATGCGGGACAGAAGAAGGTGGTCTTTCTGCCCGGCCCGCAGAGTCACGGCTGGAGCGGGCATGCGTACACCGCCGACTGCAAGCTTCTTGCACGCATTCTCAATGAGAACATGCCGGCCATCGAGGCGGTCGTGATCGAGGGCGGATGGCCCAGGGATATCCGCGTGCTGGAAGACGCCGCCGCGATCGTCGTCGCCTGCGACGGCAACAATCTGGTTGGCGTTGAGGCCAACTGGAAGAAGCTCGACGCCATTGCGCGCCGGGGCATCGGGATTGTCTTCATTCACTACGCGCTGGATTGCGGCGATCCCTTCGGCAAGTACCTGCTCGACTGGATCGGCGGGTACTACGAGCAGCACTGGTCGGTGAACCCCTTCTGGCGGGCCGAGTTCAAGACCCTGCCCATCCATCCGATCACGCGCGGCGTCCGGCCCTTCGCGGTAGAGGACGAGTGGTACTACCACATGCGATTTCGTGAGGGGATGAAGGGCGTGACGCCGATTCTGACCGCGATCCCGCCGGACGGCACGCGCAAGGGGCCGGATGGGCCGCACAGCGGAAATCCGACCGTCCGCGGCCGGCTCGGCATGCCGGAACACGTCGCCTGGGCGTGCGAGCGTCCCGACGGCGGTCGTGGCTTCGGCTGCACCGGTGGTCACACCCATTGGGTCTATGCCCAAAACGATTTCCGCAAGCTCATGCTGAACGCCATCTGCTGGGTCGCGAAGGTGGAGATCCCGGTTGACGGTGTCCGCACCCCCACGCCCACCGTCGCGCAGATGGAGGCCAACCTGCAAGGCGAGCGTCCGGCCGACTGGACGCCCGACCGAATTCGCCAGACCATCGAGCGTCTGAACGCCACGGACGGCCGGAACGGGTAATCGCGTCGACAAAAATGGTTCAAATCCGGGAATAGGCGTGATAAGATGGGCGTCTGTACTGGGTGTCTGGTGCACAGGCAGGTTGGCAGGGTCCATTCGGCACAAACTTGACGGTCGTGCCTCGATTTGAGCGAAAGGAAAAGACAATGAAGCAGATCAGTCGCCGCAAATTCCTCCAACGCAGTATGGCCGCCACGGCGGGTTCGTATCTGGCCCTGTCCGGTTCCTCCCCGTTTTTGGCCAGCGCCCGGGGCGCCAACGACCAGATTCGCCTGGCGGTGGCGGGCATCAACAGTCGCGGCAATGCCCACGTCCACGACTTCCACAATATCGAGGGCGTCCGCGTGGTGGCGCTGTGCGAGCCGGACCAGGAGATTCTCGACAAGCGCGTCGAGGAGTTCAAGAAGAAATACGAGGCCGATGCTTCGACCATCAAGGGATATCGTGACATCCGCGAGGTCCTGGATCGCAAGGACGTCGACGCGGTCGTGATCGCGACGCCGAATCACTGGCATTCGCTGATGACTATCTGGGCCTGCCAGGCGGGCAAGGACGTGTACGTGGAGAAGCCGGTCAGCCATGCGATCTGGGAAGGACGCAAGATGGTGGAGGCGGCCCGCAAGTACAATCGCATCGTCGCGGCGGGCACGCAGCACCGGTCGTGTCCGGCGGTGCAGGAGGCCGCTCGCGACGTCCAGTCGGGCAAGTACGGCAAGGTCCAGTGGGTCCACTGCTCTGTGCTCCATTCGCGACCGAGCATCGGTAAGGTGACCGAGCCCCAGCCGGTGCCCGCCAGCGTCGACTACAACCTCTGGGCCGGCCCGGCGCCGATGACGCCGGTGATGCGCAAGAGCTTCCACTACGATTGGCACTGGCAGTGGAACTGGGGCGACGGCGAGATGGCCAACTGGGGCATTCACTACCTCGACGACGTGCGTCACATCCTGGGCTGGGACAGCGTGCCGACGAAGGTGGTCGCAGCGGGCAACCGCTTCGCCTGGGACGACAACGGCCAGACGCCCAACGTGCACTTCGCTCTGATGGACTACGACGGACTGCCTCTCGTGGTCGACGTCCGCAACCTGCCCGACCCGAAGCGCAAGGGCGGCAACAGCGGGGCGGTCTATCTGGGCGCTCGCGGCGGCAACTACATCCAGTGCGAAGCCGGTTCTGTCCGCATCTCGCGCGGCGGCGGCTGGTTCCATGACAACGACGGCAACCGCGTCTACCAGTACAAGGGGGACGCGGGCGCCAATCACGCCGAGAATTTCATCGAGTGCCTGCGCAGCCGCAAACGCGAAGACTTGGCGGCCGACATCGAGGTCGGTCACTACGGCACCGCCATCTGCCATCAGGCGAACGTCGCCTGGCGGGCGGGCGCCGCTGCTTCCGTGGACGAGGTCCGCGAGGCGATGAAGTCGCACGAGGACGCGCTGAACACGCTCAAGGATATGCTCGAACAGCTCGACGGCAATGAAGTCGATCTGTCCAAGGAGCGATTCGTTCTCGGGCCGCAACTGACTTATGACCGCCAGCAGGAGAGATTCGTCGGCGCCGGCGCCGGGAAGGCCAACCCGTTCATCAAGTGTTCCTATCGAGAGCCCTTCGTCGTCCGCGACGAAGTCTGATACTCATTCTGGTCTTCTGTACCAAAGGCACGGCCACGACGGCCGTGCCCTTCTTTTCAGACGCGAGTCACTCGATAAACCGGTGAAGATAGACCGTTGAATGGTCCTCTGCGATCCAAATCTCGATACTCCCCATTGCCCCATCGTCCCCTTCTGAGACGGTGTAGCCCTTGGTAGAGTCCGACCACCACCACGGCGCCCCATTGGTGCTGCCTGGGAGAAAGGTCGGATCGGGCGCCACCGGCTTTAGGTTGTGTTCGTCAATGATCTGCTGACATGACCTCGCATCGACCCCCTTGAGCTTCCAGAACTCACATGTGTCTCCAATTCCGGCGACGACGAATCGGTATTTGACGACCCGGTCGGGGTCGATCAGATGTCCGAAACGCCTCTCCAGAGCAGTGCCTCCACCTGTCCGGCACCACGCCTGCACAGCGCAGACCGGAAGCGCGCACACTGTGATGAGGATGGCCATATAGATGCACACATTCCTGGTGACTGGCCGTATCCAGAAACGGATGGCCAAGCCGACGGACAGCAGCAACGGGAAGAGGAATACCCACAGCGGGATTGCCTGAAGACATAGAATTACGATGGACGTCATCATATCCGTCAAGCCTCCGACCGTCTCTTTGGACCTCTCGCGTGGCGCCTGGCGCGTTTGCAAGGCCGCATCAACACTATTGTATTATCGACAGGCGGTCGGGTCAATTCCGCCGGAATATATCTTCCGCTGACCGGCTCACTGTCCTGTGGAGCGGGCCTTGGATCTGCGAAGTGTTGCCTGCGCGGGGATCAGGGGATATGCTGAAGAAGGCAGGCGAGGTCGCGTCGGAGCCTGCGGATGTGGTCATGGCTGTGGGAGTGTGGTCGATGGCGTATCGGTTGACGGGGTTGATTGCGGCGACGTATACGCCGCTGTGTGAAGATGGATCGCTGCATCTCGATCTGGTGCCGGCGATGGTGGATTTCCTGGAGCGATCCGGCGTGACAGGAATCTACATCTGCGGCAGCACGGGCGAGGGGATGTCGCTGTCGGGCGACGAGCGGCGGGCGGTGGCCGAGGCGTACGTGCAGGTGGCCAAGGGACGGCTGAAGACCATCGTGCAGGTGGGTCACAACTCGCTGGCGGAGGCGGCCCAACTGGCGGGCCACGCCCGCTGGATCGGCGCCGATGCGATCTCGGCGACGGCGCCGTCCTACTTCAAGGTCGGCTCGATCGAGGTGCTCGCCGATTGCATGGCGCAGGTCGCCTCGGGGGCGCCCGACCTGCCATTCTACTACTATAACATTCCCTCGCTGACGGGGGTGGCGCTCGACATGGTGAGCTTCCTGCCGGTGGCGGCGGCGCGGATACCCAACCTCGTCGGTATGAAGTACACCGCGCCGACTGTCTTCGAGTTCCAGGCGTGCCTGGAGCTGGAAGGAGGGCGATTCGACTGCGTCTGGGGCTGCGACGAGATGCTGCTCAGCGCCCTGGCGGCCGGCGCGCGGGGCGCGATCGGCAGCACGTACAACACCGCGGCGCCATTGTATCGACGTCTGATGGAGGCGTTCGAGCGAGGCGATCTGGCAGAAGCGCGGCGGCTTCAGTCGCTCTCGATTCAGATGGTCCGCGCGATCAACCGCTGTCCCTTCCATCCTGCGATGAAACAGATACTGGCCATGTCGGGCCTCGACTGCGGGCCATGCCGCCTGCCTCTGCCTCGCGTCGATACTGCTCAGGTCGAGCAGTTGCGGCGCGACCTAAATACGCTCGGCTTCTTCGACTGGTCCCGTCCCGCCGGATGAAACGCCATCTCCAATGAGTAGGGGAGAGCCGTCCGTGAGCATCAATCGCTGCTTCGTCTTGTGGGTGTGCCTGGCTCTGCTGGCCGGCGCCTCTGCCTGGGCCGGTGAGATGCTGCGATGGGAGGAGCTTCCGGCTCTGCCCGATACGCCGGGACTGGGCGGGCCGCTGGTAGGTGTGCACAACGATGCCTTGATCGTCGCGGGCGGCGCCTACTTCCCCGAGCCGGTCTGGGAGAGCGAGAAGCTCTGGCGGGATGAAGCCTGGGTTCTGGTCGCCAGCGGAGCCGGCGGCTACGAATGGCTCGCCGGCTTCAAACTGGATCGTCCGATTGCGTATGCCGCCTGTGTCAGCACTCCGTACGGCGTCGCGTGCCTGGGCGGAACCGATGGGCAGACGGTCTTTGACCATTGTTTCCTGCTGCGATGTGACCCGCTCGTGCGGTGGGTGAGTCAGGAGCCGCTTCCGCCGTTGCCGGAGCCTTGCGCCTATGGGGCGGCTGCGCGGATCGGCGACGTGATCTACCTGGCGGGCGGCCAGAGAGGTTCGGCGTTCGATACGGCAACGAGCAACTTCTGGCGGCTCGATCTGTCGCGGCAGGGCGGTCCGGCCGAGTCGTTCCGCTGGGAAGCCTTGCCTTCCTGGCCCGGACCGGGTAGGGCCTTTCATCTCATGGTCGCGCAGCACAACGGGTTCGACGACTGCATCTATGTCGTCGGCGGGCGCTGCGTGAATGATCCCAATCGGGTTGCGGACGCTGCGGGATTCGCACCGACGCCGGATGTCTTCGCCCTTCGTGAAGCCTACGAATTCGACCCGCAACGCTATGATGCGGCTGCGTTCGATGCGCGCAGCGGCACCTACACTGGTACCGGTCGATTCGCCCAGCCCTGGCGCAGGCGCGCCGACGTTCCGCACGCTGTGATGGCGGGCACGGGCGCCGCGATTGGCCAGTCGCACATTTTCGTGCTCAGCGGCGACGACGGCGCGCTCATGGCCCGTACCGACGAGCTGGAGCTGGAGCATCCCGGCTTTCCCAAACGGGTGCTGGCGTATCACACGATCACCGACACCTGGATCGAGGCGGGCGCATCGCCAGCCAATCAAGTGACGACGCCGGCGGTCGTATGGGGTGGTAAGGTGATTCTCGCGTCCGGCGAGACCAAGCCTCGCGTTCGCACGCCGGCGGTCTGGGCTGTCGAGGCGGTTGCGCACAAACGGTCATTCGGTGCGGTCAATTATGCGGTGCTGGCGGTCTACCTGCTGGCGATGGTGGGCGTGGGCGTCTACTTCGCGCGGCGGAACCGCGACACCAACGATTACTTCCGGGGCGGCCAGAAGGTCGTCTGGTGGGCGGCGGGCTGCTCGATCTTCGCGACCATGCTCAGCTCGATCACGTACATGGCGATTCCCGCCAAGGCCTACGCCCAGGACTTAGTCTATCTGGTCGGCAATCTGATGATCCCGGCGGTGGCGCCGGTGGCGATCTACCTGGCACTGCCGTTTTTTCGGCAGATCGACGCGACCAGCGCCTATGAGTATCTCCAGAAGCGGTTCAACATGCCGGTGCGGCTGTTCGCCAGCGGATCGTTCACGCTGTTCCACGTTTTTCGCATGGGGATCGTGATGTCCCTGGCGTCGCTGGCGCTGGCGAGCGTGACCTCGCTGAGTTCGACCCAGTGCGTCCTGATTATGGGCTTGCTCTGCGTTGTCTACTGCACGATCGGCGGGATCGAGGCGGTGATCTGGACGGACACGATCCAGACGTTCGTGCTGCTGGGCGGTGCGCTGGTCTGCCTGGGTCTGATGGTCACCGGCTCGGAGGGCGGCATCGCCGCGTTCTTCGACACGGCGGCCGCAGATGGCAAGCTGCACGCCTTCAACTGGCACATGGACCCGACCAGCGCCTCGCTGGCCTTGTGGGTCGTGATTCTCGGTGGCTTCGGCCAGCACCTCTCGTCGTACACCGCCGATCAGGCGGTCGTCCAGCGATACATGACGACGCCCGACATGAAGCGGGCGGCCGGATCGATCTGGGCGGCGGCACTGATGACGATCCCTTCGTCGTTCCTGTTCTTCGGGATGGGCACGGCTCTGTACGTCTTCTACAAATCCCACCCTGAGCGGCTGGACCCGACCTTTATGACCGACCAGGTCTTCCCGCTGTTCATCGCGCGCGAGATCCCCGTCGGCCTCGCGGGCCTGATCGTAGCGGGCATCTTCGCGGCGGCCCAGTCGACGATCTCCACCAGCATGAACTCGACCGCGACGGCGGTCGTGACGGACTTCTTGCGGCCGTTTCGCGCCGTCCGAACGGAACAGGGGGCTCTCGCCTGGGCCCGCATGTTGACCTTCGGATTCGGTGCGGCCGGCACGGCGTTGGGACTGCTGTTCATCGACCCGGCCAATCGCTCGCTGTTCGACTCGTTCATCAAGGTGATCGGCCTGTTCATGGGCGTGTTGGGCGGGCTGTTCGCGCTGGGCGTGCTGACGCGCCGGGCCGGCGGATGGGGCTCGCTGCTCGGGGCGCTCGCGGGAGCAGGCGTCATGGCGATGCTGCCGGTCTATACCGCCGTCAACGGCTATCTCTTCGCCGCTATCGGCCTCGTGACCTGCTTCATGGTCGGCTACGGGGCGAGCCTGTTGCTGCCGAGCGAATCGCACTGCCTCGATGGTCTGACCATCCACACGATGCAACGACGCTGACGGATCACTTCAGGCGGATCGTCACGGTTTGCGCTTGCGGCCCCGCTGTGACCTGGACCGGCTGACGTATCGCTTCGCCCTCCGGCGGGGTAGCGGTGATTTCATAGTCCCCGTGGAAGCCGCGAAAGGCGAAGAGGCCCCCGGCGTCGCTGCGGCCTTCGGTTTGGGTGGACCACTCAGTCATCAGGGCCTCGTATCGTTTGCCCGCTTCGTTCAGGGTCCAGTCGCGATGCGCGAGACCTCCGTTGGGGCCGCGCCAGGAGTTGCCGGCCCAGACGATCCACATCACGATGCCCTCGACCGCCGGGTGGCTGTAGGCGGTTCGGTACACCAGTTCGAGCTTGTCGGCGCAGCTTCGTTCATCGTCGTCGGCGACGTCGAACTCGCTGATCCAGATCGGCAGATTCAGGGTGGCGACCTTGTCGAGCCGCTCCTTGATGACCTCGGGCTTGGAGAGGATGTCTTCGGCCCAGATGTGGCCCTGGATGCCCACGCCGTGAATGGGAGCGCCCTGGCCGATCAGCCAGCGAACGTGCGCGACGTACTCGTCCGTCTGCACCTCAGTGAAATCCTTGTCGACCGAGAGGATACTGAACTCGTTGACAAACAGCTTGGCGTCCGGGTCCAGCTCGTGCGCTCGCCGGAACATCCAAGGCCAGATCGATTCGCCCAGGCGGGCCTTGAAGAAATCGCCGTGAAGCGTCTCATTGTTGACGTCCCAACTGATGAACTTGCCACGGAAGTGGGTCACGACGCTTTCGAGCCGTCGTTCCACCGCCTGCCGCAATTCGTCACCGGTCAGAGGCTGGAGCCAGCGAGGCTGCCACTTCTCCGGCTCCCAGAAGACGCAATGGCCGCGCACCGGGATGCCGTTAGCCTGGCACCACGCGAACATCGCATCGGCGTCCGCGTAGCGTTCCTGGCCCTGGGCCCGCTCGTTTGCGTACCACTTTGTCTCGTTCTCGAAGACCGCGTAGTTGAAGTGGTCCTTGAAGAACTCCTGGAACCTGGCGTTGTTCAGGAAAGCACGGCCTATGGCGGCCCCGAACGGAAAGGCCTTGCGGATCTGCCGGACGGCAATCTGTGCGTCCTGGACCGGCTTTCCCTGGCTGTCGAGGACCTCCACGCGCACGTCCTGCCGGCGGATTTGCTCGATCCGGGCGTTCGCCTGGGCCATCCAGTCGGCTGCGGCAGACGAGCCACCCATGGCCCCGCCAAAAGCCAACAGACTTACAGAGGCGAGAATTGACCGATATCGCTTCATTCTGCGTATCCTCCCTTGGCGATCCATTCGTTCGATTCGGACGCAACAGAGCCGAAGTTCCCGTATCATACCCTGTTGCAGGCTTGTGGGAAGGCGCAAACGCGGTTTGGCACACAGAAAGGGTTGCACCGGTGCTCAAGATATGGCACTCTGGAGCCGATGGAGGAGACATCTCGAATCACCGCCATCCAGAAAGGAAAGACCGATGAAGGCATGTTACAGCCTGGTGTGTGCTGTTCTCTCGATATGCTTGTCCGTCCCGACGGCCGCCGACGCCGAGCCGGTGACGATCGCATCGCCGGACGGTGCGATCCGGGTCGAGGTTCTCGTCAACGACGAGGGCCGGCTGTGCTATTGGGTGCAGCGGGTCAAAGGGTCCGATACGGTCATTCTGAACCCATCGGCGCTCGGGATCACGGTGGACGGCGTTGACCTCGGGCAGGGCGCGGCCCTGGGCGAGTGCCGACGGACTATGATCGACGAGCGCTATCCCTGCCGTGGCGTCCATAGCGAGGCGGTGAATCGCTGCCACGTCGCGCAGATCGACGTGACACACGCCGAGTCGAAGATGTCTTACGTGATCGAGATGCGCGTCTTCGATGATGGTCTTGCCTATCGCTACGTTGTCCCTGGGGTAGGGCAGCGGACCATCTCCGGCGAGGTCAGCGTCTGGAACCTGCCGAGAGACTGCCAAGTCTGGTACCAGACGAACGTAGCCAACTACGAGGGCTTCTACGCCAAGTCGTTGTCCACCAGGATCAAGGTCGACGAGCAGATCGGGTTTCCCGTCACGATCCAGTATGCCGATGGGACCTACGGCGCGATCACGGAGGCCGGGCTGCTCGCCTTCAGCGGATTGACGGTTCGCGCGGCCCGTCCGAGCCGGCTCAAGGGCGTCTTCGAGGACGACGCCAAGTGGCAGGAAACCGGCGAGATCCGCACGCCCTGGCGGGTGACGATGACCGGACCCGATTTGAACGCACTGGTCAACAGCGACATCGTCGCCAATCTGTGTCCGGCGCCGGACGCCAACCTCTTCCCCGATGGCCTGGCCTGCGCGTGGATCAAGCCGGGACGCTCGCTGTGGAACTGGTGGTCCGACAGCAGCGTGGAGTTCCGCTACCAGAAGGAGTGGGTGGACAAGGCGGCCGAGATGGGTTTCGAGTACTACCTCGTCGATGCCGGTTGGGAGAAGTCCTGGCAACTGCCCACCAAGGACATGTGGGCCTGCCTCAAGGAGCTGTGCGACTACGCCAAGGGCAAGGGCGTCGGGATCAACGTCTGGAAGCACTGGGGGGGGCTGGAAACGGTGGGCGACCGGGAGGATTTCCTGCGGCGCTGCGCCCAGGCGGGAGCGGTCGGCGTGAAGATCGACTTCATGGACTCCGAGTCCCGCTCGCGGATCGATTTCTACACGTACACTCTGGCGACCGCGGCCCGGAACAAGCTCATGGTCAACTACCACGGCGCCAACAAGCCGACGGGCGAATCGAGAACGTTCCCGAACGAGATGACGCGGGAAGGCATTCGCGGCCTGGAGTACAACAAGTGGTCCGAACTGCCGGCGACGCACTACGCAACGCTGCCGTTCACGCGTTACCTGGCCGGACACGGAGACTTCACGCCCTGCACGTTCAATCCGGACAAGCTCAAGGGGACCACCGCGGCCCTCCAGCTTGCCTCGACGGTGGTGTTCACGTCGCCGCTGATGCACTGGGCCGATCACTGGAAGTTCTATCTCGACAGCAATGTGCTGGAGGTCATCAAGGCGATGCCTTCAACGTGGGACCAGACGATCGTTCTGCCCGGCAGCGAGATCGGCCAAGTCGCGGCCTTTGCCCGCCGCAGCGGCGCATCCTGGTTTGTCGGGATCATCAACGGCGGCAAGGCCCAGACCCATGCGCTGGACCTGTCGTTCCTTGCCGATGGAGCGTATGACGCTGTGCTGGTGCGCGACGTCGAGGGCAAGCCGGCCGAGATGAGCGTCGAACGCGCGAACGTGACCAAGGGCCAGAAGCTCGACGTGCAGACCCAGGACGACGGCGGATTCGTCGCCTGGCTCGTTCCGGCCAAATAGCACCGGATCAGGCTACTTGGCGCTCTGCTGCACTGCGTAGAGGCTCTTCATCGTGGCCACGTAAAGGACGCCGTTGGCAGCGACCGGACTGCCGGTCATGGGGCTGTCGAGCCGGACCGAACTGAGGACTCTCTTCTCCTTGTCGGCTGCCAGGACCCAGAAGTCGCGGCGCCGCGTTCCGATATAGACTTTCCCGTCGGCCACCAGCGTCGAGGCCCAGATCTCCCCATCGCATTTGTGCGTCCAGTGCGGCTTCCCCGTCTCGATATCGACGCAATGCACGTTGCCTTCGCAGTCGGCGACAAAGGCCAGACCGTTCCAGATCGCCGGCGTCGAGCAGCAGTGGGTCTGCATCGGGAAGGCCCAGATCGGACCGTCGGCGGTGGTGTTGCCCGTCCGCGTTGCGTCGATGCACTGGAGCCAGGCGAGCGGCTTGCCCCACCAGATGTCGCCTCCGACGGTGACATACAGGCGGTTGTCATAGAAGACGGGCATGCTCTTGATGTTGCTCGGGCTGACCTGCCGGTTGCCGTTGTACTGCTGGACGTTCTCTTTGGGCGCCGTCGGGTCGCAATCGAATCGCCACAGATTCTTGAGCTTCTGGACGGCGCCATCGGCCGGGACTGATTGGATAGGCTCGAAGGCATAGCAGACGCCGTCTCCGCCGCAGAAGAACACCCGCGTCTGGCCGTCGATCTGGCCGACCGCCGGCGACGACCACGTCGAGTGGATGATGTTCGGGCCGATGTTCTCATCGTCCTTCGCGACGAGCCGCCCCGTCGTTTTGTCGAGCACGATCAGGCTGGGCGCCTCGGGCATGCGGACCTCTTTGTGTGTGCCGTTCAGTCCGCTGTTGCTGTTGATGTAGAGAAACTGGCCGAGAATGAGGATCGAGCAATGGACCGAGTCGTGCGGAAACAAGCCAATCTCGTTCGGGATGTCGTAGAGCCAGAGGATATCCGCATCTGTGCTCTTCAGGGGAACAGGCTCCTTGTCGGCCGGGACCATGCGGCGGGCCTCGTCGCGATACGGACCGTCATTGCCGTTGGCCAGGCTATGCAGGTCGAGGCAGACCACTTCGTTGCGATTGGTCACCATGTACACGCGGTCGCCCTCGACGGTGGGGGGCGAACACATTCCGGCCTTGGGCCAGTCCTTGTAGATGTCGTCGGAGAGCTTCGGTGCGATGAGCTGCCAGGCCAGCGCGCCGTCGGATTCGTTCAGGCACAGCAGGATCCCGCGATCGCCTTTGTGGTCTTCATCGCGAGGATTGTCGTTGTTGGTGCCGATCAGCACCTTGCCGGCCGCGACGGTCGGCGTGGCGTAGGTCTGGCTGCCCAGCGGGACCACCCATTTGATGTTCTGGCCCGTGGCCGGATCAAAACGGTCCGGCAGCCCGGTTTCCGGCGAGACCATGTTGCGGGTGTGCCGCTGACCCCACTGGGGCGCATCGGCGGGGCGGGCTCCCGTGGCAGCCGCCAGGACGACCAGCAGGGCCAGGGCCGCAGGCAATCTCTGGCTGTGAACTGGCGCGCAGACTCCCAGCGCGATGCGAGTGGAAGTGTCATCGGCTGGCATCGAACGGCTGGATCGTCTTGGCATAAGGCCCCCGGAGACTGCCTACAGAGAGTTTCTTGTCAGATACGAGCGTCCATTCTACCGGTTCGGCGGCCTTTCCTCAAGGCGGTGCGGGAGAAACGAGGAGGCTCGTGCAGGGGCTGCTTGCTGTAGAAAGACGTTTGGCCACAGGATAGCCGGGGCGATGCGGGAGTCATCATACCATAGTGTCATGACGCCCGATGACGCAGGTGGAGACCGCGAGGAACCACACGGCGGTGCACAGAACCGACGCGATGCACAGAATCGCTAACGGCAGCACGGCGTTGACATCCGGCGGGAGAATCTCCAGCGTCACGTCGCCCGCCGGCATCGGAATGGTTGCACTGACCAGCAATGTCCACATGACGTTGACCTCCCAGCTTCCTCCCTTCAAAGTATACGATACTTCCGCTGTCATAGGATTTGACGAAGGAGATTGCCGCCCGGCGCGGCGTCCTGTAATCGTCGCTTGCTTGCCTACAGAATGCAGGTCTTTCACGGATTTTTGTGAGTTGCCTCTTGCATGAGAGCCAATGGTCGCGTTAGATTGGGGGTCCAAACCGGTCTGCGGACCTCGATTTTCGTCTGGCGGGCTCCAGAATCGGAGACGCCGGGACCTCTGGGGACCGAGAGCGGCAGCACAGAGCGCGGGCCTCTATCCGCTCAGGGAGGAGGCAGGGTCACGAAGCATGGATGCTTGACATGGAGGGCTCTATGAAGCTCGAGAAAAGGACACCTTCCGGACGGGAGAAGGACGAGGCCGCGATTGAGTTGCTCAACAAACTCCGGGACAGGGTGTTCTCCGACAATGTCTCCGCCGCCCGTCTGGCCGCCTTCAATCTGTCCTGGATGCAGGAGGACGGCCTGGACATCCTCAAGGAAATCCTGTTCGGGGACTTCCCTCGCACCGCCAAGAAGGCGGCCGCTTACGGATTGCGGAGCATGAAGGGCCGGATGAGGAAGATGGCGTCGGACGCCCTGACCGCGGGACTCAAGCACTCCGATCGCGTCACGCGCGACGCCTGCGCCAAGGCGCTGTTCATCATGGCCGGCGGACAGCCGCCCAAGCCGGCGTTTCGCCCCAAGCACAAGCCCAACAAGGGAAGAATACGGGAGTTCCGCAACAAGAAGGGCGGTGCCAAAGCCCCATCGCCCTGGAAGAGGTCTTCGTCCGGCCGGCAATAGACTCCCCCTTCGTTGCCGGTCCACGGCGATGGACGTGAGGAGC
>Ga0116182_1000563_pt1 | contig 40766 bp, 33 predicted proteins | sample AD_UKC077_MetaG_FD_89805 | JGI IMG/M metagenome (GOLD analysis project Ga0116182, IMG submission 89805) | Active sludge microbial communities of municipal wastewater-treating anaerobic digesters from USA - AD_UKC077_MetaG | ecosystem: Engineered > Bioreactor > Anaerobic > Digestate | place: USA...
ATTTAATCACCAATAAAAAGATATGGAGGTATCTATGAAGAAACATCTAATAATTCTTACCCTATTGCTCTTTGTAGCAAGCATGTTGATGGCAGAAACAGTTGAAGAAAAACTGCAGAAATTTGGTCAAGATAGTGCAGAAGGGTTCATTCAGCCTTTTGTAAATGCATTTGGTAACAATCTCAACAGTGGCTTTTTCAATACAGCAAAGGTGTTGAAGCCCTTTAGATTTCAGGTAAATCTCAATATGACTGCTTCTTTAATACCTGATGCAGATAAGACATTTATGGTAAAAAATCCATTTATCAATGATACTTTTAACCCTTATAACGAAGATATGATTGAAAGTTCTACAATCTTTGGTAAAGATGGAGGTGTTTTTACACCGAGATCTGAATTATCAGGATTTGTAGATGAATTTGCTATGCCTGGTGGATTAAATCTTGAGATGATGCCATTTGCAGTCCCACAGTTTTCAGTGGGCTTACCTTTAGGAAACGAAGTCTTAGTTAGATATTTCCCCAAAAAGGAAATCAATAAAGACATCGGTGAATTTAGTTTTTACGGCATTGGCTTAAAACATAGTATATCTCAATATATTCCATTCTTCCCTCTGGATGTTGCTGTACAAGGTGTATATCAAAAGATGGAAGTTGGAGAGCTGATTACCATCGATGCTCTTGCATATAATGCAGAAGTAAGTAAAAGCTTTATGATTTTTACTTTGTATGGTGGCATTGGCTTTGAAGATACTAATTTTAAAGCTGAATACTCTTTTGAAAAAGAAGTGTTTGATCCAAACAACCCTGCAGAAACAACTACTGAATTAATTCCTGTCAAACTTGAACTCGCTTCTGACAATTCAATGAAAGCTACAGTCGGCTTACGCATGACTCTTTTGCCATTTATTAAAGTCTATGGAGATTACAATATGGCAAATTATGAGAGCGTAAATGCAGGTTTAGCTATTGGGTTCTAACATTTTATAAGAATTATGGCTCAATTTATGTTTATAAATAAAACTATTTTTCAGCATTTATTGAGCCCTTAATTTACTTTATGACAACACATTACCTTCTGTATCAAAATATATTTTATAAAAAAGTAAAATTTCTGTTGACAAGAAGGTTCCATATTGCTTAAATTGCATAAAATTTATAGTGGAGGTAGATATGACCCGTGATGAAATGATCACAAAGATCGCAAAGAATGCAGAAATCACAAAGAAAGCTGCAACAAATGCACTTAATTCTGTTTTAGAAGGTATCACAGAAGCACTTCAAGCTGGACAATCAATCACTTTTGTTGGTTTTGGAACTTTTAAAGTTTCTCAAAGACAAGCTCGCAAAGGTATCAACCCACAAACTAAAAAAGCTATCGATATCCCAGCTACAACAGTACCTACTTTTAAAGCAGGAAGCAAACTTAAAGAAGCTGTGAAGTCTGCAAAGTAATTTGACTTGAAACGGTAAAAGCGACTGTCAATTAACAGTCGCTTTTTTTATTGTATATAAAAAATTCTTATTGACTAAAAAAGCTACAATTTTAGCATTGTAATTATAAAAAAGGAGGTATTAGACTATGATTATAGTATGGTTGTTTATCTCTTTTATTATTATTCTAACTTTGGGCTTATTTCTCAATTTAAAACCTGGCAAACCTTCCCATACACGCTTCTCGTTCGTCATTGCCTGCAAAAATGAAGCTGATAATCTTCCTGGACTGTTTTCTTCATTAGAAAAGATTAGTTATCCAGAAAAAGACTTTGAGATTATCTTAGTTGACGATAATTCAACTGATAATACTTTTATAATGATGCAAGAATTCGCTTTGAAAAAGGCAAGCTACCACGCACTGAGACTGGACCACCCCAATAAAGGTAAGAAGATGGCTATCAAAAAAGGTATCGAATTCGCGATGTTTCCTTATATTATCTTAACTGATGCAGATTGTTTACCCCCCGTAACAATACTCGAGACTATTTCAAAGTATATTGACCCCAATAAGCAAATAGACTTGCTGATTGGTTATTCACCAGAAATCAATAATAGCCTATTTCGTAAGTTTGTCTACCTCATTACTGCAAGCTTTTACGCCTCAACAACTGGCTTGAGAATGCCATTTAGCTGCACAGGAAGATTATTAGTTGTCAATAAAGCCAGCTTCATAGCTGTCGAGGGCTACAAAGGCTTTGAAGATCGTGTTTCAGGTGATGATAAGCTACTCCTAAATAAATTTATTAAACATAATATGAAGATTAGATACATGTATCAACCCGCTATGGAAACGCTTCCCGTTGCGAAAGAGATACTAAAACAGCAAGATTTGAGACGATTTGGGAAGTTTACTATGAACAGTCTTTTTTGGCAAACAATTAGTGTATTACTTGGTCTTGCTTTATTGTTAATGCCTTATTTTGTATACAAATATTCACTGTGGAGAGATATTTTAATACTATACATTGTATCGTGCCTTTATCTCTTTGTCTCTGCCAGAAAGCACCATGCAGCATTTCATCCCATCAATTTACTGATCATCGTCATCTATCCTTATTATCTGATTATCAAGTCTATACATGGCATATTTAAGAGGTGGACATGGAAATAAAGAAAAAACTGCCCGATTATTATCATAAACATAAAGAGCAGATTAAAAAATTGAGTTTTGTTTTTAAGTTAATCTTTTCAATTGCCTTGCTTTATTTTCTCTTTACTAAGGTGTCATTTAAAGATACAATAAGCCATCTGATTGCTTTACCTTTGAGCATTGTATTATTACTAATCGTGAGCTCGTACTTCAAATTTTATATCCAGATGCGAAACTGGAAGAGCCTGTTAAAGATCGACCCGAAGGTAAATATCAAAAAAGGAGATATCTTTCGAACTCACACTTTGGGCTTGCTCTTCAAGCTTATAATACCAGGGGGGCAAGGATCATTTGGTAAGATGTTCTATTTGAAACAAATATCAAAGAAGTCTGCCTTTTTTATCATACTCTTGGAAAAGATGTTTCAGACATGGATAGTCTGGGTGGCAGGTTTGTTTGCCTGTGCATATTACTTTAAAGCTCATAATATCGTGTTTTTCACCTTATTCTTGATTAGTATATTCATACCCCTCTTCATTCCTTATCTCTTCAAAAAAGCAAGTTCTGAGAGGAAATGGAGGAGGTATAGACGATTAGTATTACCTTTAATGATATCTCAAATTGTCTATTTATTACTCACTTTTTATCAATACTATATTATTCTTTCATTTGAGCATGATGTAAGTATTTTTGATCTTATTATCAAAGTTTCTTTGGTCTTATTTGCTACACTCATACCTATATCTTATAGCGGTTTAGGGATCAGAGAGTCAGCGTCTGTTTACTTATTTGCTCAGTCTAATATTAATGCAGAGACAGCAATAGCTTGTTCTTTGATAATCTTTTTCTTCAATTCTGTTTTACCTGCATTACCGAGTTTATTCTATTTTTATAAAGAGAAGAAAAACTAATGGATGTTCAAGTTACCTATCAAATGTTTTTGATCATTCTACCCTTAGTCTTTTTGGGTGGAGCGATCGATGCAATTGCAGGCGGAGGGGGGCTTATCTCCTTGCCAGCATACTTAATAGCAGGGCTGCCTACTCATATCGCTTTAGGCAATAATAAATTCTCTTCATGTTGGGGCAGTATATTGTCAACTTTACGTTTCTTTAAGCACGGCATGATTGATGTTCGAGTAGCTTTGTTTAGTGTTGTATTTGCACTTTTTGGGAGCTATACAGGCACTAAGACGGTACTTCTGATTAATGCAGACTTTTTGCGCTATATCTTAGTATTTCTATTACCTATCATCACAGTGTTTAGTCTTTTAAAAAAAGATGTTGGCATAGAGAATAATTCAAATAGTTTTAGCCTCGGCAAAAGAATGCTTATCTCAGCTATAAGTGCACTATTGATTGGTTTTTATGATGGCTTTTTCGGTCCAGGAACAGGCACTTTCTTGATATTAATCTATACAATGCTCCTGAAGTATGATTTTGTTACAGCAAATGGCAATGCCAAAGTAATCAACTCCAGTTCAAACATTGCAGCTTTGCTTGGTTTCTTGCTTCATGGCAAGATTCTTTTATTGATTGGTATTCCTGCAGCAATAGCAGGTATAGCAGGCAATTTATTGGGTTCTAAGCTCGTCGTAAAGCGTGGCTCGAAGTTTATACGTCCAGTTTTTATTTCAGTCTTTGCTTTACTATTTTTTAAGATTATTTATGATTTAATATAGAAAAGTTAAAGTATTGGAATAAATGTTGCATTATAATTATGAAAAATAATATCAAAAATGAGGGTTGTGAATGTATGTATTAATTGTCGCTACACTGGTTTTGATCAGCAACTGGGCACTTGAATACTATCGTCATCTGCGTTATGTAAATGCAATACCTATCCGCATTCATGTCAACGGTACACGTGGTAAATCGAGCCTAACACGGCTTATTTCATCTGGTTTACGTGCAGGCAACTTGGTTACAGTTGGAAAAACAACAGGGACCTTGCCACGTATACTTTTACCAGATGGCAAAGAATCTTCAATTGTCCGATTGATGGGTGCAAATATTATCGAGCAAAAGTATATCTTTCGTTATGCTGCAAGCCTTAAGCCAGATGCAATTGTTATTGAATGTATGGCAGTTAACCCTGCTTATCAATGGATTACAGAGAGAAAATTCGTCCGTTCAACTATTGGAGTAATCACTAATGCCAGACCAGATCACCTTGATTTAATGGGGTCAACTGTACAAAGCGTTACTATGTGTTTGTCAAATACTATACCCAATAAAGGCGTTTGTTTTACAGCTGAAGATGAACAGTTTCACTTGATGAAAAGAGTCGCCAAGTCAAGAAATACAGATATCTATAAGATACGCCCTGTTGATGTGACTGACGAAGAAATGGAAAAGTTCTCTTATATCGAACACAAAGATAATGTACAGCTCGCCTTGGCAGTATGTCAACGAGCAGGGATTAGCCGAGAAGTTGCACTCAAAGGTATGCAAAGCTCAAACCCTGACCCAGGCGCTTTGAAAAAGTACAGCCATCAAACAAAAGATAAGAAATATACCTTTTATAATGTCTTTGCCGCTAATGACCCTTCGTCAACAGAGTTTATTTATAATATGGTGACAAAGAATTTAAATGGAAATATTACCAAGATTCTTATTCTTAATAACCGTGCAGACCGCTTTTTTAGATCTCAACAGCTGGTAGATATCTGCCATAATATTCAATATGACTATCTGATTTTAACTGGTGAAATATGTGATAAAGTCTTTAATTATGCAATACAAGAAGGTTTACCACAAGGAAAGGTCTTAGAAATAGGACAAATCCCTATGGACGACCTTTATAAGAAAATATCCAACTTAGTCAGCCAAGAAGGGCATGTTATCGGTATTGGTAATATTGCTGACAAGGCTAAGTATGGCGCAAGTATAGTAAAACATTTTAAAAATAAATCTAATGGAAAGAATTAAGGAGGGCGCGTGATTGAAGCTGCAGTTGGCTTGGGCGTTATCTTGAGCCTAATATTTTCAGAGCTACTCGGAGCCTCAGCTGGTGGTATTGTAGTTCCTGGGTATATTGCTATGTATCTAGACAAGCCATCATTCATCATTGGTACATTAATTGTGAGCTTGTTAACTTGGAGCATTATTCGTATAATATCATCGTTTACACTGTTATTTGGTAAAAGACGAATGGTCTTGAGTATTTTAATCGGTTTTATATTAGGTTGGTTAACGCGTTTTTATTTATTTACCCCCAATCTGATGGATGTTAAATTACAGTCTATTGGTTATATTATACCTGGTCTTATTGCCAACTGGTTTGAGAGACAAGGCTTTATAAAAACCTTTACCGTGATGATTGTTGCTGCTGTTGTAGTGAGGATTACACTGGTTGTTATTTCAGGCGGGGAGGTAAACTTTAATGTATAAGCCATCACTAAAGAATAATTGGTCTTTGATAGGGCTCTGCGTTTTAAGCATAGTTCTATTTTATGTTGTTCAAAATAGCAAAAAAGACGTTCAGCAAAAGTACTATGATGAAAAAATCTTAGCTGCACAAAATAATGAAGTCGCAATGAAAGTACTAAAAGATGAAGTCCTGTCTCTTGGTTATATTATAGACAAACTAAATGATCCAAATGAGACTGGACTGATAGGCACTAGCGTCTCTTCTATTACTACCAGCCGTGGTGCACTATCTGAACGATTGGCGACTCTCAATCCAAACTTTGCAGCAGCAATGATCGACCTGCTAAAAGGCTGTGATCTAAAAGAAGGCGACTATGTTGCAGTTGGCGTAACTGGTGCTAATCCAGGTGCCAATATGGCTATGTATATGGCTATGGAAACACTCAAACTCAAGCCAATCATCATCGTTTCTGCAGGCTCTTCCACCTATGGCGCCAATCGGGAGCTCTTTACGTGGCTCGATATGGAAACAGCATTATATGAGACAGAAATGATTAGTTTTAAATCAAAGTATGCTACATTAGGTGGCACAAATGATATAGGTAGAGGCTTACCTCCTGAAGGTCGTGATAATCTCATGAGAGCCATTATTCGTAACCATGTAACGCCTCTCAATGGTGCTAATTTAAAAGAAAATGTGCAATTGAGATATGAATCATATCTTAAAGAATTGCCACCTGATACACAATACTCAGCTTTTATTAATTTAGGAGCAGGCGTGGGTAATGTTGGTAGTCTTGTCAATGCAAAAATTATCCCTACAGGGGTTAATAAAAAGCTTGGTGAAAAAGAATTTAAAGAACCTGGTGTAATGATGAATTTTGCCGAAATGAATATTCCTGTCGTTCATGTCTACAATGTGATGAAGATAGTTAAAGAAAACAAACTTGAGAGCAATCCATACCCACTACCCAAAGCAGGCGAAGGCGCAATCTTCTCAAAACAGATTAATAATGTGCTTATTGCGGTGATTTGTTGGATTATTCTCTTAGGTGCAATTATTGCAGTGATTATCTTTGACCGTCATGATCGTCATTTCATGAGCAATTTAGTGGATCCAGAAGAAGATTTATAGAGGTGCATATGTTTAAAAATAAATCAACAAAAATTATTATATTGACTGTCCTTTTACTATTTGGACTGAGCTCTGTTGCCTATGCCAAAACTGTTATTAAGTGGAAACCTATCAGTGTAAATGAGTATTGGTCAAGAAGAATAACAAAATTTGATAGCGATGTTAATACATTCTTTTATCGTCCATTACGTTTTGAGAAGATGAACATTGATGTCAGAGGATATGAAGAGATACAAGTCAAGATTATCACTAAAGAGAAGGCTGATCTCGTTCATTTTAATGTCTATATTAATGGTAAGGTGCAAAGCTTTACTACAAAAAAAACACGTAATAATGAGAGTTTCTATTTCTTTGAACCTGTCACAATAAGGATACCAAAAGACATACAAACTTTTTCTATCTTCACTCGCAATCCTAATGCATATTTTAGAGCTTTTGGTAAAGAAGTTAAAGTCATCAAAGAAATACCAAGTTCTATCGTCTTAAAAGGCGAAGCTTACAAGAGAATTGTTACTTTATTATCATCAAAAACGCGCAGTGAATACTATATTGCAGACTCCTCAACCCCAGTTGCATTCACGGCTAAATACGATGGCAATTTGACTACATATATAAGATTCTTGCCTCTTGTAAAAAAGACTAAATGCAAAATTGATATATATGTTAATAAAGTATTAGTTGATTCTCTTGAGCTCAATCAAAAAATATCAGGTGAATATAGTGTCAATGAGCAAAAAGTATCTATAGGCAAAAAAGTAACCACAAGTAATATTAAGAAGAATGACAAGATTGAGTTTAGAGTTTCTTCTACGCACGAAGTCTTGATACGCTCGATTCTCAAGACAGGAAAATAGGATTGCTGAAAATAAGGAGAGTTCCATGAATAAATATTTTGTTTTGTTGATAGGGTTCGTATTTGGCTGTACTATACTTCTGGCTCAAAACCTCTCGATTGATTATCAGCTCAGCTATACAGACAATGCTTTTAGCCTTTCAAAACAAGACTTAGATAAGTTTGATGCCAATCAGGCATTTTCTTATATAGAGACGAGCGATGATATTATTCAAACCATTAATCTACGCTTTTCAAATGCCTATCGAAATAAGAATTATAGAATTACACCTGCTATCAGTCTGACGAATGATGTATACCTTAATAATAGTGATAAGAATAAATTGAGCTTATTGGCTGGCTTCAATAGCCGTGCCTTCAAGACTTTTATTGACTTTAGATATGGCTGGTATCCAGGCAATTATACACAAAAATACCTTGATACTGATGGCACTAATAAATATGAAAAGTTTGAATATGATAAAAACCTCTATAAACTAGCCGTTAAACACCCTATAACAAAGCGTCTTGATGTAGAATTGTACGGTAAATATGAAAGCTATTATCACAATAAATATTTCACTGAATATGATGGAGATGCTATTACAACAGGGCTTGGTTTATTGAGTAAATATCAACCTGGCACACTTAGCGTATTCTATTACTTTAAGCAATTTGATAATAATTCAGACAATGCTTATAGCCAAAAGATAATTGACACAGAAAAAGACTGTTCTTATGATTCAGACGCATTTGAAGTGGCGTATACATTTCCACGACTCTACACAAACTATGCCGATTATTCACCTTTTTTAGGATTTCGAATAGAAAACTCGATTTATCAAAGCAAACATTCTCTTGAATCTGACCCTATTCATGCAAGCCGCGAAGACACTGTAATAAAGCTAAATGCAGGAACGACAATATATGTTTTCAAAAATATCAATTTAAAACTTGACGCAATTCAAGCTTTTCGTAGAGTGAGCTCTAATAATGAAAATCTGAAAAGATTAAAAAACTACGATAAGCTTCAAATTTGTGCAGGTGTTAATTATTTATTTGACTTCAAATAATATAGTTAAATCTGCCTTTTTTTGATAAAAGGAGATAATATGATGAAAGCTCAATATGAAAAACGCATGATTCGCGAGTTCCTCGACCTTGTTGAAAACGAAAAATATGACCTCAGAAAATACTCACGTCCCGTCTTGGTCTACACGATTGACGAAGACAAGATACTCAAATATTCGATTTGGGAAGAAGATCTTTTAAGAAGATATGGCTTGGAAAATGTTGACGGATGGGATCATGAAGAAGATGTTTTGTTTTGTCCTGACTGGGTTCAAGATGAAGACGAATTTGATGAAGATGATGATGATGATGACGACGATTTTTAATTCCTAACCATAACAAACACGCACCCTGTTGAATTCTTGGTATTTGACAGGGTTTTAACAATTAAGGGCAAAGGTAGAAAGAGTGCAAATCTCAGAAATTTATAGCCATATTGAAACGCTTGAATCAATACAAAAAAAAGAAGAATTGATTCTTGCTGAATTAAAAGCAAAGCGATATGACAATGATTTTATGGATATGGAACCCTTTCTATTTTTGCTTCTTGAATCGAAAGAAAAGTTATCAGACGAGCTTAGCCTAGCCTATGTCTACGATGGCTTAAGCGCAATAAACTTCTACAAAGACCAATATGATACCTCTTTAGAATACAGCTTTAAAGCTTTGGAAATAGCTGATAGAAAGATGGACACTCATTTATCTGCTGTATGTTTACACTTAATTGGTTTAATCTACTTTAGGATGGAAAATACAGAGCTGGCTGAAAAGTATTTTCTACGCTCTGCACATTTGTGCCCAACCTTTCCTAATGTTATGTGCAACTTAGGCTTACTATATTACGAACAGGGCGATATAGAAAAGTCTCAATATTATATAAACGAGGGGGTTACTACCTCGCAATCACATCAAGATAAAACGATTTCTAGTATGGGATTGTTTTACAAAGCTATCTTTGAGCATTGTAATCATGAATACTTGAAGGCTATTGAATACCTAGATCAAGCCCTCGTATTAGTAGAAACAAAAAATGATACATATCTTCTGATGTCTATTTTGATTGAAAAAGCAAGAGTTTTTCATAAACTCAAAGACAATCAAAAAGCAAAAGAAATATTGAATGAAGCTATTGGTATTAGTAATCGCTTTTCAAGACTATCATTGCTCTCAAGAGCTCACTATCAGCTTGCCAGAATTTATAAAGATGACGGTGACTATAAATCAGCATATGAGCACCTAAAGAGTGCGAGCAATTACGAAAACATTACCAAAACAAGAGACAAAACCACAAGATTAAGCGAAATACAATCTGAATACGAGCTAATCAATACCAATCAGGGCATGGTACAACTGATTAATCAAAACCCAAGATTGACCTCTATTGGCATTGTTTCAAGCGGCATTGTCCATGAAATAAAACAGCCTCTCTCTGCCATTAAAATCTCTTGCGAAAGTATACTATATTGGTACAAACGCAATCTGGGCGCAATACCTGACATTGTTATAGAGCAATTAAAGGACATTTCTGTTAGCGTAAACCATGTAAACAAGATTATTGAACAGATAAGAAGTTTTTGGAAGACAGAAAGCCTTACCCGCGCTATAGAACGCGTTGAGCTCAATGAGTTTCTAACTGAAAATATTGATACAAACAAGAATAGACTTCAATCTAAAGATGTCTTTATAGAGCTGGTCCCATCAGACACCAAGCTGTTTTCTGATATTGATAAGAATTGCTTTGAGCAGATTATCCTTTATGTGATTAACATTTGCTTTATTATTCTCAGCGAAAGAAGCACTGATCAAGAGCAGAAGATCAAGATAGAGCTCAAACATAATCTTGACTTTAATACTTTAACTATTTACCTGAACCAAACTCTTGACTTGCCACTTGCGCAAATATTATCTAAAGCGAGCTCAAATGATAATCTCAGTAGTTTGCTTCTTGATTTGGAAATATCGAAGTACTTCCTTAATCAATATAATGGCTATATTACCTTTAATGATGAGCCTACACCACATTTTTTGGTGGCTATTTCTGGTGAGATTGGATAGCAAATGAAATCAACTATATTTAATATCCTCTATATCGAACCATTTGAACGCAGGATACTAAAGCGTTACCCCTCTATTTTAAAGTCATGGAACCTATACAAATGGCAAGATTGCATAGATTCTACTCTTGATATCCTCAAAGAACTCTCGCCACTCGTGCAAGATAGCTATCAGTATATTCTCTTTCGGATGATGTCATACAGTCATTATATGCTCAAGAATTTTGATGTCTCATACGACTATGCACTAAGAATACTTGAAGCCTGCTACGAGATGAAAGATAATACCCAAATTTCACGTGCTTACCTCGATTTAGCGCGCATTCACAAAATGGTTGAGGATGTTCCAATTGCTATCGAATTGCTAAAAAAAGCACTACAAATCGACCCAAATAATATCATTGCAGTCTCTGAGCTTTGCATATCTCATCTTGAGATTAGAGAGTTTGAGCAGGCTAAATGTAATATGCAGAAGATTGAAGAGCTCTATCATGAACAAGATATCGAGCTTAACAAAACAGCTATCAATCTGATAAATATATACTATAATATTCAAAAAGAAGAATATAAACTTGCAGATAAATTACTCGACGAAATAGAGAAAGATTTTTTCACTCCCGAGCTTACATTAGCAAGCCCTCTCTACTTCTTGTTAAAAGGCTTGGTTTTGTTTTATAATGGTGAATATGAAGATAGCATTGTAAAGTTGAAGAATGCTATTGATCAATCAAAAAGCTATGTGCGTAAAAATATCTTGATCAATGCTTTAGAATTGAGAGCTGATGCTTATGAAAAGATCGGCGACTATAAAAGCGCTTACGATGATAAGTACCTCTATATTCAGCTTAGCAGTGAATTGAATAATAAACTATTTAACCAAAGACTCTCTATTCTAAAGAAATACTTTTATAAAAAACAGAATAAAATAAAAAACCAACAAGTCATTGAAAAGGCTGTAAGATTGAATACTGTGTCTTTGATGGCTGATAATATGATCTATGAAGTAACGCCACATCTGCATTCCATGCACTTAAATGTCGATAGCATACTCTTTCTAAACAAACGCAATCCTGGTGTCATTCAAGGGCTTTTTTTAGAAGAAGTGAAGATGATAAAAGAATCTGTTATCAGAACTGAACAAATCATCGAGCAAATGAAAAACTACTGGAATGTCTCTGATAATAAGACTGATCAACAGATTATCGATGTAAATCAAACTATCTTAAAAGCAAAGAATATTGTGTTAAAACACCTCGACAATGACATAAATATCAATATCAACTTAAGTAAAGACGATTTATATATTTCAGGAAATATCATACTCTTTGAGCAGATATTAATAAACCTCTTAAACAATGCTATTCAAGCATTAAGGCAGATAAATAAGCCTTACAAACAGATTATCGTTACTACAGCTCGCAGTGCTGAAAATCATATAAGTATAAAGGTCGACGATAATGCAATTGGGTTTTTGTATGAAAACTATCCAAAAGAAGATGACTTTTTAAGCACAAGTAAGTCGAGTTATGGGGGTATGGGACTGGGGTTAATCATCGTTAAAAAATTCTTAGATAAGTTTAATGGGAAAATTGAGTTCTGCAACAACGAACTTGGGGGGGCAGGAATAGAATTAATCCTGCCATATAAGTAATCAAAATAATGTAGATTTAAAATGGAGATTGTAAAATGAAGATTTTATTGGTTGATGATGAAGATTTGAGTAGAAAAGCCATACATAACTTTTTAACAAACTATCTGGGGTTTGATGTTGACCAATTTCATGACCCAAGAATCGCTTTAGAGCATTGGCAAAAGAATAGACACCAAATTGTTATATCAGACATTAAAATGCCTGGAATGACGGGACTTGAGCTATTAAAAGAAATAAAATCATCAGTAAATAGCGAATATACGGATGTTATTCTAATTACTGGGCATGCTGATTTACACTCTTCTATCCAGGCACTCCGCTCTGGCGCATGGGATTATTTAATAAAACCTATTGATGTTGAAGAGCTTGCAACAGTCATCAGCAAAGCTCAAGAGCACCTTTCTCTATTAAAAGAAAACAATGAATTAAAAAACGAATTTGACGAACAACTTACTGCCTCTACTGAAGAGATACAAAAGAAATATAAAAAACTTAGCTCAGCATACTCTGAAATAGTTGGTATTGGAAAGATCGGCGTCTTTTCTGATAATATGAAAAAAATAAAAGACTTAGCACTCAGATTCCATCAAGATAGATCCATACCTGTGCTGATTACGGGAGAAACAGGAACGGGCAAAGAGATATTTGCGCGCATGATTCACTATGGTGAAGATGTAGATACAACTCCTTTTGTCACCATAAACTGCTCGTCTATAACAAGCTCACTATTTGAAAGTGAACTATTTGGTTATGAAGGTGGATCTTTCACTGGCTCGAAGAAAACAGGCACAATTGGTAAACTGGAAATGGCTCAGGGCGGCACTATTTTTCTCGATGAAATTGGCGATATGCCTCTACACTTACAGCCAAAACTACTACGCGTCATACAGCTCAAAGAAATGTATCGTGTCGGTGGAGTAAAGAAAATCGACCTTGATGTGCGCTTTATATGTGCTACCAATAGAGATATCCCCAAGATGATTGCTGATGGTTTATTTCGTAAGGATTTATTTTATAGACTCAATGCTGGAAGCTTGCATATACCTGCATTAAAAGATAGAAAAGAAGATATCACACCTCTTGCTCAAATGTTTTTAAGAAATTACTCTGATGTAAAAAAAAGAAGGTTTAAGCTTATTTCAAAGGCGGCTATGACTCTTCTCGAATCATACGACTGGCCCGGTAATGTGCGTGAATTACAAAACACTATCGAGCGTGCAACAGTACTCTATGACGATATTGAGCTCAAAGCAGTTCATATAGACTTTCTGGGTGAGATTGGCGATGAATATGCAGCCTTTAATAAAAATCAAAACCCAAATAGTATGTTAATCGATTTGCCTGAGGATGGTATAAGTTTAGAAGAGATAGAACAAGAGATTATTAAACACTTGCTAAAGAAGTTTGATGGCAATAAATCAAAGGTCTCTGAATACCTAAATATCTCGAGAAACACTATTAGACGAAAGCTCAATGAAGTATGAGAAAACTGCTCAAGATTAGACATTGGGTTCAACTTACCTTTTTTATAATCAGCTCTTTTCTTTTTTATTTATTTATCTCAAATACCCTCTTAATCATCCATAAATTCTGCCCCTATTCACTGATTTGCTTTGGTACAATTAGCTTGAAACAAGGCTTTTATCTTTACCCTCTCAGCTTCTTGATTTTTGCAATACTCACCGCTCTGGTGGCATGGTTTGGAAGATTCTTCTGCGGCTTTATCTGCTTTTTAGGCACCTATCAAGAGTACTTATACAAACTTATCCATCGTGAAACACGGCATTTTATCAAGATTGATCACAAAAAAGAAATAGTCTTTGGTTCATTGAAATACATCGTCTTCTTGGCTACCATTATCCTCTCTTTTATGGGTTTATCACGAATCTTTATGGGTTTTTGCCCTATCGTAGCTATTGGCTGGATTAAAAGTATTGGCTTAGCTTCGATCATCATCTTGGCAATTATTACCATTGCTGGTGCGCTCATCGAGAGGTTTTGGTGTCGCTTTCTTTGCCCGTATGCAGCTCTCATGAATATCATCTCTTATCTGGGTAAAATACTCCGTATTCAAGCATTTTATATACAAATCACAAAGTCATCTTGTCTGAATTGTGGACTTTGTAACAAGGCTTGCCCTATGAATATTGATCTCACCAAAGATCCTATAATTAAAAATCCCAATTGTATTAAGTGCATGAGATGCATTGAAGAATGCCCAACCATAGATGCAATTAATTGGAGGTAACCATCATGCTGAAATATAAGCACTTAATATTATACTTTATCATTATCTCTATCACATCTTTCAGCTTTGCCTTAAAGGTCGAAAAGTTCAATATTAATATGAATAAATGTATCGGCTGCGGCTTATGTGTTCAACTTCTGGAATGCCCTACCAATGCCATCTATTTCAAAAATGGTAAAGCTTATATTGACCAAGATAAATGCATTGACTGTGGCTTTTGTAAATATGGACTCTATGACTATCAAGGTTGCCCTGTAAATGCTATTGAATCAACATTTATTGAAGAAAAAGAACAGTCAAATGATCAGCCAATTCTCCCAGAGAAACAAAATACTCCAATAACCCCGACAAAGCCTGAAAAGCCCACTGTACAGATAAATAAATCAAATATTGTACTACCAAACCAAAGGGAAGAAAAACTCCCACCATCTGCTTTGCAAGCTAATACTACTGACACAAGCAAGCCTGTAGCAACAAACAGTACATCTTTAGAAGAAATAGAAAAACCTGAAACAAAAACCATAGAAAAGAAGAAAATCTACTTTATCGACAAAAACACATGTATTGGATGCCGACTCTGCGTCAGGGTGTGTGAGTATGGAGCCATTTCAATGGTAAAAGGTAAAGCAGTTATTGATTTAGAAAAATGCCAAGCCTGTGGTACATGTTTTGAAGGTAGTAAAGAAATTAGATTCGCTGGCTGCCCTGTATCAGCTATAAAAGTTAGCGAATAGAACTAACTTTGCACAGTAAACACAAAAATAAAAAAGTCAAATAATCAACTATAAATTTACTACTATTCTAAAAAAGTGAAAGTCTGTGGTCTTCATATAATTTCATTTACGTGAGGTTAACAGCTACTCATCATTGATCAATAAGTGAGGCTTCTCCGCTTTGTTAGGCGAAGTCAGACTCTCAGCAGCTTCTGCTACACCTGCCCCTATTATTCCTTTTTCAGCTTCTTTTGGCAAAGCTTCTTTTTCTTTTACCATCTTCTGATTTCTCACAGGTAACTTCATTGTAAGACAATACAGCAGCGATTCTTTCATTAATTTATTCAGGCTATTAAACTTACTAAAAACGTTCAAAATAAAGTCAATACTCATGTTCTTAATAGCTATGTCAAATCGCCTGGAAGCCCGATAAATAAAGTAAATAAACATACTGAAAGATGATACGCCCTGCGTCCTCTTTTGCCTGGTATCAATCTTATAATACCTTGCATATTCACTGAAAAGAACCTTTACCTTTAGAGGCATCTCTTGCCACAATGCACAGAGATAGGGCTGATTATTCTTGATATTTATATTTTGTGGCAATATCGCCCTCTTGACAGATTTGCGCATAATTACTACATTATTATTTGCATAATAAGCTAAGATGCTCTCCCCTATTCGCTTAGGAAATTTATGATCACCAGACAAATATACTTTCATTATGCCTCCATTTTTAAAATATTTCTACAAAAAACTCTACGCTTTACCATGACATTCCCATGACATTCCCTTTGCTATCTTGGAGAATGAAAGGCAACCTTAAAGACATCAAAAGGGCATCCAAAGGACATTTATAGCATTTTTTAAGGGTAATTAAGTTTTAATAAACACAACTATGTAAACAATATAATTAGCTTTGTATTTTTGACAACTAATATTATAAAAATTAATTAATCTCAACCCCTTAGATAGGGGTCGAGATCATTATTGTATTTTTATTTTATTCTTCAGATACTGCATTATCTAAAGTAAAATTTGGATCCTTTAAATACTCAATATATTCAGCTGCATCAGGCAAATATGGGACCATCTTAACAAGAAGCTCAATGCCCTTTTCGCGTCGTTTGTAAGCCAAAGCAGACTGTGTAATAAGGCTTGCAAGGTCGCTATCCTGGGGAGTAATGTTTATTGCTTTATCAAAATATTCAAAAGCCTTGTCGACCTTTCCTGAGCGCAAGAGTGTATAAGCAAATTGAATATAGACTTGGTTATTCTTTGGGTCCAACTTCACAAGCTCTTGAACATTTTTCTCTGCTTCATTGATTTTACCAGCCTCAATATACAGATAGTTTTGTAGCGGGATAAATCTTGCATGCTCTTGTTTTTTGACAAATGAGAGCCCCTTTTCAAAGTATTCTATAGCCTTATCATAGTCTTTTTTGTACTGATATTGCCCAGATAGTCTCATATATGCAGCGCCATAGTTGGTAATTAGCCTTGTCATGTTATCATCTTTATAGAGCTTATCATTGAAAATGCCGCGATATTGATATACTTCTGTGAGGTTCTTTTCAAGCCTTTGTGCATTTATATTGTCCTGAGCATCACTAACAACAACTCTATCCACCATGCCTTCATTACGTAAGTGTTTTTCAAAACCTGAAGCATCTGAACAGGTGATAGCGAAGTAAATAGGTCGCTTACCAAAGTTATCTTTAATAATTTGTATTATTGCAACGTCTTTTATGTACAATATATGGTCCTTTGGTAGGTAAAGAGGGAAATATAAATCTGAATCCTTGTTACCAATTTCAATTACAGCTTCGTTTGGTAATTTTATTGGCACAATATTGTCAATTTGCTCATCAGTTAAGTTTAATTCTACCCCTTCTTTATCTCTCAACTGCTTAATATACCACGGTGTGTTTAAAAGACTTAGATTTGCAACAGTGACATCTTTTCTTATGCCAGCACATTCTTTATTCTTATAGGCAATGGCACCTGCGATCAACTCCTTAGTTTTTTCAGTAGGATTAATTTCTGTAGCTTCGTGCACATATTCTTTAGCATAAGGGTCTCTGACTGCTTGTGCATACCAAAGTGGAAATGTATCATTATCGCCATTAGTGAAGATTATCGCATTTTCTTCGACTGAGTTCAGCAGATTTAAACCATAATCTAAAGATATCAATTCACCTGTTCGATTATGCTCGTAGAATTGACTTGCCAGATTGACAAAAGGATAGGCTAATAGTAGGATTAAGAGTATCGCTTGTATTGTCTTTTTGGCTTTACTAAAGTCAAAGAGCCTTAATAATCCGACAACTCCAATACCCATGGCTATCGCCCAGAAGTTATAAGCAGTAACAAAGAAGTAATCGCGATCGCGTACCTCTACATTTGACAAGTTTATGACGAAAACCATTGCTATAGACGCCATAAAGAAGAGGGCAGTAAGATAGGCAAAGCTGTGTTTATTCTTTCTAAAAGTATGAAAAAAGCCAAGTAATCCTAAAAAGCTAACTACCAAATTAGAAAGCAATTGGAAAACTATTACTGGAGACTTAAACCATCCAGCAACAGTCTCTACATTCATGAATTGCCATGAGAAATATCTTAAAAAATGAAATCCCATTTGTTCAGAAAAGAACGATGCTCGCCTTTCAAGAAAGCTAAAATCGCCATACTGTCTTCTCAAAATATACTCAGTGAATAGAGACAGATTGTGTGGATGCCCTTCATTGATAAAGGGTCGTGCCCCAGAGCGAACTAAGAGAAATAGGTGCGGACTAAAACCAATTATTATTAAGATAATCATCATGAGCCAGACTTTCTTCTCAACTAAATCTCGCATATAATAGTACATTATTACGAAGAATGCTGCGCCTACAGCGAATTTATCGAGAGCAGGAACACTTACGCTTGAAGATTTTCCTATCATATCAAACACTTTATAGATGATTAAGAGTAGAACAGTTAACCCGATTGTTTTACCCCAAAAGCTACTCTTTTTTAAATGAGGTAAGATTAATGGATAAACAGCAATAAAAAGCAGAGCAGGCGCAACTTGTAAGGAAGTCTGATGAATACAAAACCCTAAGAATAATATGTAAATAATCACCAGTAATAAGTTTTGATGAGAGAAATCTTTTTGCTTTTTTACCCAAACAAGAGTTAGCCATACAGCAATATTTATCACGAAGGCAAGCCCAGAATAGACTTCGGCCTCTATTGAGTTCATCCAAAAAGTAAAAGAAAAGGCGGTTAAAAACGCTGCAATGATGCCACCGCTGGCTATAAAATACTTGTTTTTATCGGTCATAGACAGCAATTGAACTGTTATCAGATAGGTAAATAAAACAGCCAATGCAGAAAACAAAGATGATAAAAAGCTAATAACTGCTGCATGTGGAAACCCAAAGCCTATCATACAAAAGAAGCGACCTAATAGTATATAGAAGGGGTTTCCTGGTGGATGTGGTACGCCTAAGATGCTGCTACATGCAATGTATTCGCCAGCATCCCAAAAGGATAGTGACTTGGCATTTGTAATCATATAGATTATTAGGGTAAAAGCAAAGACAAACAAGCCCAGCAGTGCATTTGCACGTTTGGATAGATAATCTTGAGGTCTTAAATCATTATCATTAAACTCTATTTCATTTTTACCTTTTTTCAAAAGTTTTGTTTCAGGTCTCGGTATCTTTTTTGCCATATATTACTCCAATTTCTATATTTTTTAAATGTCTTGATATACTATCTTGCCGTCAACAATAGTTAAATGACTCTTTGCTGTCAACCAAAAAGTATTATCTTGCTCTAAAAAGTTATCTATAACCATTAGATCAGCGGTATAACCTTCTTTTATCGTGCCAAGTTGGTCAATCACACCCGATATTTTTGCAGCACACTTTGTATAAGCGTCAATTGCTTGCATAACAGATATTCTTTCTTCTTGACGCCATGTAGGGCTTTTTGGGTCATTATACATTTTTCTTTCAATTGCTGAATAAATGCCCTGAAATGGATTGATCGTCTCAACAGGCGCATCAGATGAAAAGGCGAATGGTATTTGATAATCGAGCAGTGTCTTGACTGGGTATGCCCAAGCCCATGCCTCTTTCCATACATCTTGAATATAGGCTATATCTTCTTTCATATGAACAGGCTGCAAAGCGCAGCTTACTCCTGATTTCTTGAGCAAAGCAAAGTCTTCTTGCTTTAATGCTTGCAAGTGTTCAATACGATGATTAAGGGGCTCTGAAACTTCATGATTAAGTTTGATAAAGCACTTAATTAACTCATGACTGCACCTATCCCCTATTGAGTGAATAGTTGAAGGAATGCCCTCTTTTGCAGCTTTGAGCATCAATTGATACAGTTCTTCAAAGTTCTGACTCAAGCGCCCATAATTCAGCAGCTTATTATCGCCTGGATATGGGTCAAACATCCATGCAGTTTTACTCCCCAAAGACCCATCCATAAAGACTTTCATACCCATTATTCTTAAAAAACGACCATAAGCTTCATCAGTGGTTTTTGAAGGAAAAAGCTTAAAGTTGTTCTTCTTTTTCAGTTCAATCATCTCATCTATAGCTGTGGAAGGAAAGTGCCAGTAAAAGCGAAATTTCGTATCTTCTTCAACCAAAGACTTATTGATCTCAAAGCTATCTTGCCCCTCCATAAAATGCACGCCAGAAATACCATAAGCCCAGGCGTGTTGAATGCTTTTCTTAACAAGATCTTTCTTTTCTGAAAAGCTGTATTCTGGAATCACCCTATTAATGAGTTCCCATGCCAGTTCCTTCAGTATACCATTGGGCTCGCCATTGGTGTCTTTTGCAATCTCGCCACCAAGGGGGTTTTTTGTGTCTTTATTAATGCCTGCAATTTTGAGAGCCAAGGAATTGCACCATTTAGTATGCAGATCAAAACTATCAAAAGTGACAGGGATATCTGGGAAAACAGTGTCTAAGAGAGTCTTATTCAGTAGTGCAGCATCTTTATATTTATTAATTGACCAGCCCCAGCCACGTATCCACTTGGGTTTATTCTTTAATTCTTTACGCCATTCAATTAAAAGTGCTCGTATCTCTTCGACACTTGTTGCCTTGCTGAGGTCGATATATTGCGACATCTTTGCCATCTCAAAGAAATGTGTATGTACGTCGCAAAATGTTGGCAATAAGAGCTTTCCCTGTAGATTTATAGTATTTTTACTATTCTGTAAGTTGAGTTTTAAATCGCGAAAATGTCCTATAGCCTGAATAGCCCCATCTTTTAAAAAAAGCGCATTATGAGGGGAAATGGAGCCATCTGAACACAGTATTTTTACATTATGTAAAAGCAATTCTTTCATTATTTAAAAATAAAAAAAGAGCCCGCAAGCGGGCTCAATCAATTAATCTTATTTATTTACCTTAAAAGTAATATCGCCTTTTTCAAAGAAGTTTACTATTTGTCTTGCAGCAGCGAGCCCTGCATTAACATTAGCTTCTTCTGTTTGTGCGCCCATTTTCTTTGGAGTAGCGAAATAGCGAGGAGCAAATTGTTTCATATCTTCAGTCTTGTCACCTTCGACATCAGTAGCAAATCTGAAGTCTTTTCTTTCTGCAAATAATTTAAGGATAGAATCTTCACAAACGACTTCTTTACGAGCAGTATTAATTAAACAAGCACCTTCTGGCATAAGAGAAAGTAATTCATAGTTAATTGAGTTAACTGTTTCTTTTGTTTTTGGTAAGTGTAAAGAGACATATTCGCAAGTTTTGTAGAGATCTTTAGCTTCTTCAATCTTCTTTACGCCGTCTTTTGCCATTTTGTCAGCTGGAACAAATGGGTCAAAAGCATAGACTTCCATGCCAAAACCTTTTGCAATTTGTGCTACATAATAGCCGACATTACCATAAGCATGGATACCAATTTTCTTACCGCGTAATTCAGTGCCACTTTTACCATTATAACCGTTTCTTGCTAAGTAAACCATCATACCTAAAGCTAATTCAGCAACAGCATTTGAGTTTTGCCCTGGTGTATTCATAGCTGTCACGCCTTTTGCAGTACAAGCTTCCAAATCGATATTGTCAAAGCCTGCGCCTGCACGAACGATGATTTTGAGATTGTTTGCAGCATTGATAACGTCACTGTTTGCCTTATCACTGCGGATAATAACACCATCTACTGATTTTATTGCATTTACAAAGTCAGCGTGATCAGTGTAGTTTTCAAGTTTAACAAGTTCATACTTTGCATCAGCAAATACCTTTTCAATTCCGTCAACTGCTGGCTTTGCAAAAGCCTTCTCTGTAGCGAGTAAAATCTTCTTAGTCATAGATAACTCCTTAAGATTATTTTTTATAATTATAATTATATAGTTTATGTTTTTCTGTCAATCTTTTTTTCTCTTTTTGACAAAATCACTTTAATTGCACATCTATTCCATCTCAGTCATGGAGGTAATCTCGCTTGACTCAGCGATTATGTCTTTTGGTTCATGATTTACTGGTATGGAAATAAAAACAGTGGTGCCTTCTGATTCTTGGCTTCTCAACCAGATCTTGCCATTATGTAGTTCTGATATCCTTTTGGATATTGCCAAACCAAGTCCAAGGCCACTTGACCTATATTCGAGATCACCAGACCGATGAGCAAGCATGTCACCAAGCTCATAAAAAGATTTAAACACATTTTCTTGCTCATATTCTGGTATACCAATACGATTATCTTGTATATAGATAACAACGGAATCCAAGTCACCCACTTTCTCTTTTTGAAATACTGCATTTCTAATGCCCACAATAATAGTACCAAAATCTGAAGTAAATCTAATTGCGTTTTGCACAATATTATAGACCATTAGATGAAAAGATTGCCAGTCAACCATAACCAAAGGCAGTGCTTCTCCAGTTTCAAATCTAAAATTCATACGCCTATGCTTGCTAGTAAGCTCTGCTTCAGTAACAATTGTAGATAAAAGATCTTCTAAATTATGCATTTCCAGCGGCAATTCCTTTATCCCATTATATCGATTGAGGGTAATAATGTCATTTATACTCTGTCTGAGCTTATTGGTTGATTTTTCTACTTTTTTAATCAGCTCATTAGTATCCATAGTAAAGGCTTCTTTATTCTTTTTCAATCTTGTTAGATTGCTTTGCATGGTTGTCAGAGGCGTGTTTAGCTCATGTGAAACAATAGCGATAAACTCATTTTTCATATTATCAAGAGTCTTCAGTTCATTATTTTTCTTCATGAGCCTTTCATAACCTAATGCATTTTTTAAAGCCATTGCCGCTTGCATAATAAACATATTATTCACCTCTTCGTCGACAAACATGTGTTCGTGACTGCGCTGATAATTGTCCAAATAGAGATATGCATAAATCTTATTCTCGATAATTATTGGCGCACAAAATAGTGAATTGATCTGGTATTGCAGGATAGATGGGGAAGTTTTGAAAATAATATCCTCAAGAATATTAGACGTATACAGGGGGCGCCTATTCTCTTCAACATAAAGCAGAGTTGTTTTAGAAATATTTGGGAAAGACGAAATAATATTCCTATCGCTATCATAAGCTATTTGAAAGAGAAAATTGCCAGCACTATCTTTTTTGATTAAAACTCCACGCTTTGCATTGCTCAAAGAAATGGCATTAATCAGTATACTCACCTCAAGTCTTTTCACATCATGCACTTGAATAAAACGCTTAGATAAATTCATCACCTCTTGCATTTTTTTGATAGTCTTTTCATTATTCTCATATTCGAGCACACGTATCAATAAGGCGGAGAGTTGGATTGAAAACATTTCCATGGTATGTGTTTCGTGGTTTGTAAAGGCAAGCTCGCCATTATCTTCGATGATGAGGCAACCATAGCAGGATTTCCTTAGCCATAAAGGGGCTACCATTACGTGTTTACCTTCAATCACGTCTTTTTCTACAGCCCTCTTATTGAGTGCATTGATGCAAGTCTGTTGATAAGCTTCTAACTCTGTTTCTTTGATCCCAGAAGATACATAGGTCGCAAAGTTAGTGTGAGACAAGAATTTATCATAGGAAATACTTTTTTTGGAGTAGATTATTGTATACTTTTGGGGAGCAAAATTATCTTTAATAAACTTTTCTAAAACATAATGAATTTCATTGACAACGTCTTTTCTGAGTAAGGCGAATAGCTCTTTCTGCCAAGATTCATGGTCTTTTTTTGCACGTGGTGTCACTTGATAAAGCTGCAAATGCTGTTGTGGTGTTTGAACAGGCAATCGATAGGCGATGTAAGACTTATATTCATTGTCAGGAATGCCTCTTGCTATATCTTTGACTTTTGTCATATACTTATTAAAGCTGCTTTTGTAGAGGCTTGTTGCTTTTAGCTCTTTATAAATTTGGGTAATTAACCCCAAGCAGTCAATATTTAAAATGTGATATCTATTTTCTTCACATTTTTCATTGAGGATAATTGTCTGTCTGAGCAGGCTTCTCAGTGGGGTTTCTTTTCTGAGTAGAGCTATTTGCAACTTTAGGATTTGTATGACTGTACCCCAATACTTAAATTGATGTGTTTCAACAAATACTTTTGCATTCTTGATATTTTCCTCTGCCTCATTGATATTATTCATTTTGATATTACACTCTGCAAGCCTAATATAGCAGATAGTTAGTGCATAAATACTCTTGATTTGATTGGCTGCAGTTAGAGACTTTTCAAAGTTAGTCTTAGCAAGTTGGTATTCTTTTTTATGTAGATTAATTATACCCTTTACCTGATACAAGAATTCGTCATCATTTGTATTTGAGGGCTTTAAATTTGCGTTTAAGAACTCGCTGACCTTCTCAATTTGCATTACTTCGCAGAGATAGTAGATATATGTTTTATGAAATGGGGTGATACTCTTTTTCGTATTATAGAGCTCAAAAAGATGTTCTTTTTCTATAAAATCAAGATATTCTTTAAAGCCGTAAAGCTTGTTTTTTGTTGTAGCAAGGTTACTCATGATTGAGTCATAAAAGTTTTTATTCTTTGAGTTTTCAGACAACTCTCTGGCTTTCTCCAAATATGTTTCTGCGCTGACAAAATCACCAAGCTTGATATAAGCCTCGCCAAAATTTACATTAGCCAGGGTTAGATTTCTGATATTGTTAAGCTTTTTACTCAAGTTTTTACCTTTATTAAAGTAATCTAAGGCATTGTTTGTCATACCTTGCTTAAGATAAAAGTCGCCAATATTGCTGTAGATAGCTGAAAGTTGGTTTTGATTGTTTATCTTTTCAGAGAGGCTTTGGGCAAGCTTATAATACTTGGATGCCTCGGTATATCTCTTTGTGTTTGAATATAGGTTGCCAAGATTGCTATAAAGTGAGCTGAGTCTATTTATAATTCTTTGATCATTAGTCGCCTGTATTTTAGGCAGATACTCTTCCAAAAACTCAATAGCATCTTCTTCATTATGGAATTTTGAAATAAATAGCCCTTTCCTATCATTAAAACAGACTTCTAAATCATTAGTAAGCTGGTATTGAGAAAGTTGTTCGATAATACTCTGTGCTTGAGCTTTTTCGCCTTTAAAAATATGTATCCACACCATGTCGAGCAAAGCAATTGTTTGCTGTTTGCCGCTTATTGCCAAATTGTATGATTTCTGATACAATTCTAAAGCCTTCTCAAAGCTTTCGAGTCTCATATTTAAAGCAGCTAATACGAAATGATATTCAAATATATTATCCTTATTTTTTATACTTGAAACCAAGTTATAAGCCTTTTCAATGCTTCCAGTGAGCTCAGCTTTACAGATTAATGAAAGCAGATCTGCTCGAAAATCACTCTCTCTTAATGGCGCTTTATCAGATAAGGTCAATTCCAGTATTTCATATATTTCATTAAAGGCATTATGTTGCTCATAGTCACTATTGTATAACTTGTATAACTGCCTTTTAAATAATAACAAGGATTCATAATCTTTTGTAATCAAACAGTTTAACAGCAGACCCTTGATTGTCTCTTTATCGAGATTAGCACTACTCTTATGGTATTCGATTAGTTTATTGGAAATATCTACTTTGATAAAATCAGGGCATTCATTAAAAAAGCGCTCCTTGACCTCACGAAAGTTAAACTTATAAACGCCCCCTTCTTTATAGAGTATCTCATTGCTAATAGCGTCTGAAAGCAGGTTATAAAGAGTTCTTTTAGAGATTTGCAACATCTCCATAATCAATTCCATGTTCAATGGAGTATGAATGCAGGAGAGCTTTTGCAAATAACGATACGACACAGCACTTAAGTGGCTCATTCGTTTATAAATAGAGTGAATAATCTTTTCTGGCAATTGATATTTCGCGAGATCAATATCAAAGTGTATTTTGTCATCAGTAATCAACTTCTTATTCTCTATCAAGTCACTCAATATGCCGACAATAAACTGTGGATTACCATTTGTTCTTTCCCACAATTCTTGACTGAACTCTTGTGTCACATCAGACCTTAATATTTTCTGTAAATAATCGTGAGTGTCAGTAGGTGTAAGTGTTTTCATCATTATTCTCACAGCATATTTTAGCTTCTTTATCTTCTCTGGATCATTGATGCTGACGATAATCATAACAGGCAAGTTATTGATCTCAGGGGCAATGTGGTTGAGAAAGTCAAGTGTGTGCTCTGTTAGATGTTGCCCATTTCTAATAATAAATATCAAAGGTTTTTCATCTGAGAGGTTCATTAAAAACTGCTTTGAGTATTCAAAGTCTTGCTCCAAATTATCTTTGGTCTCATTGAGCTTTGCTGCTTCAATTTCTGATTTTTCAAGGTATATTTTGAGTTTTTCACTGATCAAAGAAGACTCAATTTGCTTTCTTTCATTACTCAATGCAGATGAAGAAAACTCTTTTATAAGTGCAAATAATGGGTCCCTATTTTGAGTTGAACAAACATAATCAAAGATATAATAATTATTATTTAAGATGCTGTATTTAAAGAGGGTAAGGATATCTCCTTTGCCCAATCCCTCACCGCCAATTATGGTTATTAGCTTGCCATTTTTCTGTACAATATTTTCAACAAACCCTTTCAGCTGATTAGAGTATTCGTTTCTTACCAAATATGAGCCATACTTAAAGAAGTTGATTGTTGCCTGTTTTTGAGTGTATACATATCTCTTTTTCTGAATTTTATTTATGTACTGAATTATTGCATGACAGTTTGGAAAGCGGTCTTCTGGTTTTTTTTCTATCAACTTTAAGACAAATTTCTCAAGCTCAATAGGTATATCTGGGACAAAGTTCCTTATAAATTTAGGGAAGAAGTTTTTATATTCACCTTGTATAATCTCAGAAATTTGATCTTGAGAGAAAGGCAATGTCTGTGTTAAAATATAGTACAGAGTCACGCCCAGCGCATAAAAGTCGCTTTCAGGGCTACCGCTTTCTCCAGCATATATTTCAGGTGCGATATAGGGCAATGTACCACTAATTCTTTGTTGATTTCTTTCTGTGTCCATCTTATTAAAGCCATAATCGAGGACCTTTATCCTAATTTTTTGATCAACAATACTGTACATAATATTTTCTGGTTTAATGTCTTTATGCAGGATATTCTGATTGTGAAGAGCATCCAATGCATAGACTATTTGAACGATCAAGTCATACAACATGCTATATTTTTGAGAGTTAAACCGAAAGTTCTTAAGATTCGTACCCTGATAAAACTCAGCTAAATAGTAAATATGAGTATCCCAATTGCCAAAATTGTAAATGTGCAGAAGATTTGGATGTCTTAGCTTGGTGATATGATGCATCGATTCAGCATTCAATTCTTCATAAAAAGCGCCTGCCTCAAGATGATTAAACAACTTTAATGAGTAGATTTGATCTGTACGTATGTCTCTTACTTTGAATACACTTGCGTATAATCCTGTGCCTAAATTAGTTATTACTTGATATCTGGAATCAATTATCATAAATCCTCCACTTATAGTATAATAAAAAAATAAGAGATTTTTGTCAAGAATTTAAAAATTGAATTCACATAATACACCATACATTATCTCTGAATAAGTATTTCATTGCATGAAACTGATTCGAATGGTCAGTTATAGCTGTATTGAAGTCGTTTGTCTCACCTTTACAAACTCAAATATCATACACGCAACTAAAAATATGTATTAAAAAAAATCACCTCTAAACCCGCTCGTAGTAGGCATCTGCTGTTTTAGGTAAAAATAGTTTTCAAAAAACACCATTTTGTAAGCCCTATATATATAGAGGGTGTTGATTTTTTTATTCATTATTAATAATTATTTTGTCAGACTCACTGAAATGAAGACAAGAAAGGAGGGTATTAATTAATGCATATTTCAGGCTTTCAGCCTTTGATAATACTGAAAGCTGAGATGTGATTAATTCGAACGACCAAGTGACACTTGTTGATACAATAAAAAATCACCTCTAAACTCGCTCGTAGTAGGCATCTGCTGTTTTAGGTAAAAATAGTTTTCAAAAAACACCATTTTGTCCTGCCAATATATATAGAGGGTGATGTTTTTTTATTCGTAATTTATAGTTATTTTGTCAAACTCACTGAAATGAAGACAAGAAAGGAGGGTTGTCGTGCATATTACTTTTTTTAAAAAAAAGCACAGAGTTTCCTCTGTGCTAAAAAATAAACTTTTTTTAATTAATTATTTGTTTAATGGTTTATGGCATAACCACCAGTCAAGGCATTGGTAACCATTCTTTTCTTGATTTTTCATTCTTTCATTAGCTGCATCTACGTCTGTTGCAGGTGGAACGATTACGTGATCGCCAAACAATTCGCCATTAGGCCATTGTGCAGGCATAGCGACTTTGTTTTTATCGGCAATTTGCATTGCTTCGATTGCTCTTAAGATTTCGTCCATATTTCTACCGAGTTCTTGTGGGTAGTAGAATATGATTCTGATTTTGCCATTACCGTCAACGATCAATACCGCTCTAACTGTGTTGGTGCCTTTGCCTGGGTGAATCAAGCCAAGTCTGGTTGCTACAGCGCCTGTATCAGCGATGATTGGAAATTGAATTTCTACGCCTAATTTCTCTTTGATCCATTCTTCCCATTTAATGTGTGAGAAAATCTGATCTACACTCATTCCGATTAATTCGCAATTAAGCGCTTTGAACTTTTCGTATCTTGTTTGAAATGCGACAAATTCTGTGGTACATACTGGTGTGAAATCAGCTGGATGGCTAAATAATACAAACCATTGCCCTTTGTAATCATCTGGTAATACTTTCATTCCGCGTGTTGTTTGCACTGTCATTTTTGGGAAATCGTCTCCCAATAGTGGCATCCCTGAAAATTCTTGCTTGTTTTCCATGTTTTTTGTTCTCCTTTATTTGATTTATGGTTTTATTATACACTATGAAAAAAACAATGCAAGTTTTATTTTCAAAAAGATATAAAATTAATTAAATACCCAACTGTTAAGCACTATCAATTAATACTTAAACACACTTTCGAAAGTAAATTCCCTCAGTATTGAATTGAGTGGAACTAAGTTGTCTTGAATATCTCTAATATGACCAAGCAATGTAATTAGATTTTGTGCGATATTATAGACATTTGAGTGCTTTTGAATTGAGTGGAGCTGAGGTAAGACGTGTTTTTTTAGCACACCCAATTCATAAGTCAAGCTACTATTAAACATAAAGTCCACATTCTCTTGGAATGGGAAGATATTCTTGTCTTCGCCTTCTCTGATTGAGTCCCAGCGCATCAATGTTTCTTCTGCAGAATAGCCACGATAGCGGAAGTCACGTGCAATTCTTCTTAATTTACGGAAGTCAGTTGTAGCAATACGATTGTGATAATCTATATTCAATTGATTTAGAGCGCTGATATAGATTTTCATCTTATTTTCATTTGGTATTTCTGAGGTCAAAACATCATTTATCGCATGGATGCCCTCTAATACGAGCACATTATCATCCTTTAGGGCAAGCTTTTCACCGCTTGACTCTCTTACTCCAGTAATAAAGTTGTATCGTGGCAAAACGACTTCTTGTCCATTAATCAAGGCGAGTAAGTCTCTATTTAAGAAGTCTAAATCCAAAGAGTAAATACTTTCAAAATCATAGTCACCGTCAGCTTTACGTGGTGTTTGTGTACGTGGTAAGAAATAGTCATCAAGCCCGATCACCAGCGGTGTTATACCATTGACGCGTAATTGCACAGAGAGTCTTTTAGCAAATGTAGTCTTGCCAGAAGAAGACGGTCCTGCAATTAAAATAACTCTTGTTTGCTTTCTTGCAAAAACTTGATCTGCCAAAAAGGCAATTTTCTTTTCATGTAGCGCCTCTTCTGTTTGAATAAAATCGCTAATCTTACAATTCTCGATCAATTCATTTAAATCACCAATATTATGCACCTTAAGAATATTCAGCCATTTATCATGCTCTTGGTGCATAGAAAACAGAATCTTGGGCATTTCAAACTTTCCATCTATCTCACAAGTACCATTTTTGGGAAATCTAATCACAAAGCCATTGCCGTATTTACATAATTCAAAAATATCTAATAAACCTGTATGTGGTACCAAATCGCTTGGATAGTAATCATAAAATTCGCGGCAATTAAATACATCTATAGTGCGAATATTACAGTAATTGAGGTTTTTGATAATATCAAAGCGCTTGAAAATATTAAAGTAGTTTAGTGCTTCATCAATAGGCATGTTTATTTTTTGAATAGCCGCCTTCATGTCTATTATTTCTTTCATTTTCTGAGTAATTGTCTTTAAATCAGATTCTTCGACTTTCTCCTGAGTGTTTTCAAGTTCACAATATACCCCATCACCAATAGAATGCTGCACATTAACCGTATATTTTGTGCCATATAAGAGATAAAAAGCCATGTGAAAAAGAAAAATGATAGAGTCTTGGTAAATTCTATAACCTTCGGTTGTTGTTAGAGGCACTACCTCAATACGGGTATTTTGCTCTAAGAGTTTGGCTCCTGTAGCGTATTCATTATTAATCTTATAAGCCACAATCTTACAAAAGGGCAAGCTCACTTCATCCATAATCTCATTAATTGTAATAGCTTTTGCATAAGACAGACACTTTATCTGTTTGCTTTCATATGTAATATCAACGCTAATCATCTTGCTCTCCTAATTCTCTGTTTATGATAATTATATAATCTGCAATAGAAATATCATCTTCTTTAGATATCTCCAGTTTCTCGCCCTCAGCCTTCACTAAAGGACTAATCACAAGCGACTTATAGTTCTTATCCACACGTTCAACTGTGCCAAGCCCTGACTGACTGTGAAAATCACCATTAAAGTGTATCACCTTCTTCTTGGGGTTTGCCTTTAAATAATCTACGATCGACTCTGCCATGGTATCATCTTTCACGCATTGCGCTGCAAACAGTCTATCTAAAAGCATACCATGCCCCATTTGCATATTGCCCATCAAACCCAAAAACTTGTCTTTATAGGCACCATCATCAGTATTTACAGCACGTGCCACCCATTTCTTTTCTTGCACAGACAGGCTATCCAATATCTCAAGCCCATTTCTATTGACCAGAGCAGCGATATAACGAGGTACATTGGCAGCGATTAAAGGCAATTTCTTTTCCTTTGCAAACTCAACTATCGGCTTATAATCAGTAGGATAATTACCCCACGCTCTGCTACGTAGCAAAAAGTCAGATTCATTTATTTTGCCTATTAAAAAGTCATCGACTATCCCTTGCGTATCTCTTTCAAACATCTCCATGGAGACTGCTATATCATGATTATTATGATAAAACTCTTTTAAAAACTCAATCTCCAGCCAGTGCAACAGTGCATCATCATGCAATTCACCGAAGAAGATAATATCCGCTTTTTGGCATTCTTTTGCCATTTGCGACAGCTTGACATACTTCCTTGTTTTACTATTATATATTTTATAATCATTTGTATTATAACTAAATAAGAGGCTCACACAGACAATAAGCAAGCTTAAGATTAGGATCTTTCTCATTTCTTTTTCTTCCTTTTCTTTTTATGCACTTTTGTTACAGCTTCGCACTTCAAACTAAAGTAAATATCGTCAGTCACCATATCCACAGACACTTCAACCTTATCTACCAGTTTAAATACACGTCCTCTACGCCGACCCTTCACTACCTTCAGCCGCTCATATAGCTCATAAAAGTCATCAGTTAGACTCATGTATTTCACCATGCCTCGCACAGGCAAATCGTCAAGCTCGATGATCATTGCAGAATTGGTAAAAGCTATAATGATTCCTGTGAACTCATCACCCACCTTCTTTTTCATAAAGGCAAGCAAGGTCTTATCTTCCATAGCCCTTTCTGATTCATCTGCCAGAGCCTCTTTCTTGGTAGCAATACCTGCATAATTAAAAACCGCAGCAGAGCTCAAATCATTCTTTCCAACTTCCTTAAGGTCTTTATGAAACACATATTTCTTCAGCTGAAAATGAACAATCAAGTCACACAGACGCCTAATCGGTGAGGTAAAGTGAGTATATGTGGGAATACCTAAACCAAAGTGTGCAATATGTGCAGTAGAGTACTTCGCCTTTTTCATACTACGCAGCACCATCCTGTCAAATACACGATGATACTCTTCAGTTGGCAGGCATTTTAGCACATTCTGCCATGTTTTATTGATATTTTCATCTACTTTAAAGCTAATTTTATGGAATTTGAGTATATCTTTTATCTTCATCAAGTCTTCATTATTCGGCTCTTCGTGAATACGATAGATCGTTGTGCCAGTCAGCTTTGTCAACCTCTTTGCCACAAATTCATTTGCTACCAACATAAAGTTCTCGATCAAGCGATGCGAATCTGTCTCTTGGCTACGCTTCAAATCCACCAAATAGCCCTCATCATCAAAGATATATTCCACCTCTGGCAAGTCAAAACTGAGATAGCCTTTTTGCACTCTCCTCTTGTACAATTGTTGCGACAGACGCCGCATCAAATTGAGTGTTTTAACTATATTTTCATCCAGCCCATGCTCTTTATCTTCAAATAACAAATCTACTTCTTCATAGCTCAGTCGCGCATTAGAGCAGATCACACTCTCTTTTATATCCTGCGAAATAATCGTTCCATTATTATCAAAATCAGTGATCACTGTCACCGTCATCTTCTCTTCATCAGGGCGTAGAGAGCACATCTTATTGGATAGCGCCTCTGGCAACATTGGCAAAACCTTTTTAGGAAAATAATAGCTATTCCCACGATTCAATGCCTCTTTAAAGATCTCACCATCCAACTTGATATAGTGGGCTAAATCAGCAATATGAACATAGAGCCTCAACTTCCCCTCACCCAATTCCTCAAGCGAGATAGCATCGTCAAAGTCTTTAGCAGAAATCGGGTCAATAGTAAAAGTAAATATATCTCTAAAATCGCTTCTTTTGGCAATATCTGCCTCTGTAATCTTAGCATCTATCGCCAGCGCCTCTTTCAAGACCTCTTCAGGAAACTCCATAGGCAAATCAAAATCACGAATAACCGCCAATAGTTCAACTTCTGGCAAGCCACTATCACCCAAGACCTCTACGATCTTACCTGACGGCAAATGATTCATCAGCCTATTGCCCCAGTTATCAATCTCAATTACTACTTTTTTACCCTTCAAATTGTCAGCAGCGCCACTAATTTGAAAGGGGTTATGAATCTTCAAGTTATCACAGATAAAGAGCTTTTTCTTTGAGACATAATCAACAGTCCCCACAAATTTATTACTATAGCGCTCAATAATGCGCTTGATAATACCAACTCGCCTATTTGCCTTATTCTTTATCAACTCTACTTCTACAATATCTCGATGATAGGCATTTAGAGTATCCTCAGCCGATATCTTGATATCAATACCATCATCCATTATGACATAGGCAAAGGACATATTCTTAGCCAGGGATGTCGCATCAAAAGTGCCAGTCACTGTCTTTGCTTCTTTTTCTTTGAAAGCGGGCTCTTCTTTGTTTGCTATTTCTTCTATAAAATCACTGCGCAATAAGTACTTTTTACCAATTTTCTCAATGAATAATTCTTGCACAAGCTCATTCAAAACACTCTGAACATCAGCTTGCTCTGTCTTTCTCAGACCAATAGACGACACACACTGAAACGCTGTATATGACTGATTACCATGCTTTTTAAAAAACTTTATCAAGCTCTCTTTTATAATATTCTTATCCAATTATCCTCGCAAACTCTACAATTTAATCAATCTCTCACTCAAAAAGGCAATGATCGCCTCTCGCTCGCTCTGGTCTTTGGAAAAGCGGATTGACTGTCCACGAAAGGCATCCAGTCGCGACACCTGCTTAAATGTACTGAGCATCAAGCCCTTTTTATCCACATAAAAACTACCATAATCAGTGTATTTCTTCTCAACCTTCACAATAGGATAGCGGATCAGTAAATGTTGCTCATAAAACTCATACTTTGTAGAGACGAAATACGGCGCTACACCGATAAACAAAATCAGCACGCCTAATACATAATACAGTGGTTGTTCCCAATTCACCACAGCAATATTCCACAAGATATAGCCCATAAAAAACAGGAATATCACCAGCAGTATCGACTTGCGTGGGAAGTCCATAAAGGGAAAAGAGTTCCACTCAATTATCGGTTTATTTGTGTTATCATTCGACATTTTGTATCTGCTCCCTACATTTTTCTATCTCTTCTTTGATGCGTAAGATATGCTCAAAAGCTGTTGTCTCATTGTACTTTGCAGAAATCGTATTGATCTCTCTCTGCATCTCTTGAAAGATAAAGTTCAGAGACTTGCCCGCATCAATACCATCACCTTTTAGTCTCTCTTCAAACTTATCTAAATGACTCTTTATCCTAATAATCTCTTCTGTAATATCGTTTTTATCAAAGTAAAGGGCGAGCTCCAGCATCAATCTCTTTTCCAAGTCTTCGTTTAGGCTCTCTTTTAATAGTTGCTCAATATTATCTTTAGCATTCTCAAAACACTTTGTCTGAAACTCAGGTACAGATCTTTCTATAAAAAGCACAGATTCTTTGATCTTGAGAAAAGACTCATCAAAGAACTCTTTCATCTTCTCGCCTTCTTGCATAGCCATCAATTGATGCTTTTTCACTGCTTGCTCAGCGGTTTCTAAGAGTATCTGCAGAAAATCCTCATCATATGCGGGACTATGAAAGGTCAAGACATTTGGCTGTGAGATGATAGTTTCCAAGTCTAAAGGCGTCTCATCACCAATAATCTCTTTAGCATGTTTTAGTAGCTCTGCAAAGGCTTTCAGCTTGTTTTCATCTAATTGATAATCAGGTACGCGCTTATCATAAAAATTGATTCTCAGGTCTGCTTTTCCGCGTCTAATATATTTCGCAACTATTTCTTTAATTTGGTTTTCAAAGACCAATAATTCTCGTGGTGACGACATTTTCCAGTCAAAGTACTTACTATTTACAGATTTTATTTCTATTTCTATATCAAAGTCATCATTATGAAGCTCAGCATTACCAAAACCTGTCATACTCTTCATCTTATCACCTCTTTCTCTGGCATAGCTTATTTAGCAGGCAATAAGCTAAAAGATGGTGCTGAAGAGGGGACTCGAACCCCTATGAGATAACTCTCACTAGAACCTGAATCTAGCGTGTCTGCCAATTTCACCACTCCAGCATCTCAGTAGTATATTTTTTTAAAACTATGTATTTTCGTCAAGTGATTTTTATCATGAAGCTAATTTTTCTCTAATCTTGTCTTTTAAACTCCACAATTAATGCTCTAAAAAACAAAGGAGCCTAAATCAAAGAGGTCCTCATCCTTTTCTGGCTGCCATGTACGCACATAAATCTTGGGATGCTCATCATCTGTAAAATCTATCATCAAAAACAAGTAGCCCTTATCTGCATAGTAGTCGCCACGCCATGTCTGCAATAATTGCACACCATAAATATTATCATTTTTGGGTGAGATAGATATGTCGATATCATCAAAGAAAACGCGTATCTGCTTATTACTTGCAAAGACCCTCTTTGTATGGCTAATATATTCAGACTTATTCTGCTTCACATACTCAACCTTTTCTGGGTCAGCCAATTTGACTTCTTGGCTTGTCAAATCTGGCTCAATGACTCGACCTACGATAATCAAGGCATTATCACTAAATACTTCATCCAAAAAGGCAATATCTTTGCGATTATAAGCGGTCCGATAGTTCTCCACAAAGTCAGTAATTATCTTCTTTTGCCGATACTCTCGCGCTGGTAATTTATTATCCATAATCTTGGTGTACATATGATAGTCAAGCGCAAAACTAATATCTTCAACTTTGCCTACCGCATTGACATTGATCACCAGTTCTGCATTCTCAACATCACCAGCACCATTATTGACCAGGACAGGGATATTACGCAACTCAAAGTTCGCTGCTGCCTGCTTTAAGAGATTCAATTGAATAGAGCCCTCAGCACAATAAAAAGGGCTATTTTCCCAAATACTATTGATGCGATTAATAGCCAGGGCTGTAAAACACTTGCTATCCAGGCTCAGTTTTGTTTGCCCTGCATAACTACTATTTGCCTCATTAATCAATTGCGCCACAGCGTTTTCAATCTGATTTGCCAACTCTTGATTTGACCTATATCTCACTGTCACTTCCGTACGAACTTGTGCCTGTACCATAGCAAAAACCGACAAGAAGAGAATTATTAAAAATACTCTTATTTTAAAAACTGTATCCATATACCACCTCTCCCTTTTTTCAATATTTCACTGTCTTTCACTGCCTGCTGATCTCGCAAATCAATCCTGCCATTATCTTCAGGTGAGATTAAAGAGATAATCCTTTCGCTTTTAGCATCAAATAATAAGATATATGCTTGATCTGCATTGGCTAATTGATCTTTAGAGCCAAATATCAGCTTACCTTCATTCTTCTTTTTGCTCAGCCAGGCAATTGCCTCTCTTATCCGCTCAAAACTCAGTAGTTGATCTATATCTGCTTGACTGGCAAATACCTGCTTAACTGTGACTTGCCTATATGCAATTTTCTCCTGCACACTGCTTTTCTTATCTTCAACTTTTGGCTTTGGCACACCAATTGTAACAGCCTTGGTAACAGTAAACAAATTATTAACTGTGAGGCTAATACGATAGACGCCATCTCTCGCATAAACGTATTTAGGATTTCGCTCTGCTGTTCTTGGGCTATCATCACCAAACTGCCATTCAAGTGATTTTACACTGATATTCTCGATTATTGGCTTGAGGTTTATCTCTGCCCCATCTTGTTTGATTTCTATATCGATATTTACCAAATTACTAAAGTCTATCTCATGGTTAAAGCTGTAGCAAATAGGATATTCCTGCAAAAGCTCTTGCACCTCCTTATTCAAGTCAGCCATCTCACTATCATAATTCAAGACCATCTTTTTCTTCAGCCGCTTTTCCGAACAAAAGCCAAAGATATACAGTTCAGCTTTCCCATCAATCACCTTTTGTGCGATATCATCACCTTCAAATGCCAGCTTCACATTATTCAAGGGCACTTGAGCATTTGTTATATTAAAAGAAATAGGAAAAGCATCGGGTGTCTGTGCATTTGGCTTCTGCACCGCAGATTGAACTCGACTCTCTTGCAAATAATCATATAAAATATTATACACATAGAGGTTCAAATCAGGCTTATCATTATAGGCTATAGCCTGTGGCAACATCATAGTCAGAGTATAAATATTCAAGTATTCAGCTATCACACTCTCTATCCCTATCCTCTCCTCTTTCGCCTCTGCTATTTCCATACGCTTGATCAATGCACTACTCTGCTCATCAAGCCATCTCCGATAAACCGACTTATTCAAGTAAGCAAGCACATATTGCGTCTTTTTGTCTTTATATGAGATAAAATTATATCCTGAGAGTTTAATCTTGCTGGACATCTCAACTCGCTGCTGGGCTATTTGCTCCTGGCGGCCATTATACTCAGCCTGCACATCAGAGACATTCACCTGCACATTAGCCTGAATCTGCAAAATTAAATTAGCCAAAGCTGTCTTCTTTAACTGCTCTTCACTGACACGCTCATTTGTTCCAGCGCTACTCTCACCTATATAATATTCCTGCGAACCCTTAATCTTCAGGTAATCAGCCTTACTATCAGCAAATAAGAGGCTTGCCAAGACAACCAAAACAATTATAATAAATAACCTTACCTTCATATACACCTCATTACCAGTATATTTTTAGCCGCTTTTCTTGCAAGTATTTTTTTTAGAATTAATTAATGACTGCTTGCAATCTGCTTTGTGTCAAAACAAATGTCTCTTTGTCCATAATCAAAACAATAATACAAACATTTAAACATGAGTCATAAAAGATTCTTTGCCATCCATGGACAGGATAAAAATCCGAACAATTCTTAATACTGATGATATATCCGTAAACATATCATATCTGATTTTGTAGATGTGCCAAAACGCGAAGCCCAAGATTGTTGTTGCTATTGCCAGGACTATTGTTGTTGCGATTAGCCACACGGCAGTTGTTGTCATTGTTGTTCCAGCTGCCGCCACGATTAACACGGTTGGACCCACTATTGTGATTTTTACCCCCAAATTCGTTCCCTGAGTTTAAAAGTATTAGCTGTTTTTATAAAGGCAAGTGTGCTATTTACACTGTTTGCCATAGCATTTTCAGTAATTCTCCCAATTTTGTATAAGTATTCTTTTTCTTTAATCTTTTTTTTCATTCGTTTGATATTTACGTTCTGCAACCTAATATAGTCTGGAAATATTCTAAAGCCCAAAAATGGTAAACCTCGATTACAATAATTTAACTGCACAGACTTTTCTTTTATCCTCAGTTTTAAAGAAGTTAATAAAAACTCCTCAAGCTCTTTAAATAGCATCTTAAGCTTATCTGAAGAGTCAGAAAATACTACTATGTCATCCATATATCGAACATGGTGATTAAATCCCTTTTCTTTAATAAAATGATCTGCTTTATCCAGATACACATTGCCAAAAAACTGACTGCTGAGATTACCTATAGGCAAGCCGCAACTATTCTCTGTTGTATGAGTGGCTATAATCTGCTTTATTAATTGGTACATTCTTTTATCGTGGATATTATCTGCCAAAAGCTCGTTTAATACATCATGATTAATACTGTCAAAATACTTTTTTATGTCGAGCTTTAAATAATACTTATTAAATTGTGCATATTGTTGTGCACGATACACTGCCTTATGCATCCCTTTCTTCTTTCTTGTCGCATAAGAATCATCAATAAACACTCTTTCATAAATTGGCTCAATTACATTAATCAGTGCATGATGTACTATTCTATCACGAAATGCAGCGACGCTAATAGTTCTCTCTTTTGGTATGTATATTTGAAAATACTTATAGGGTGATGTTTTATAAGTATTATTAACCAGCTCTATTTTTAAACCTGCTAAGGCTGATTCACAATAAAACATAAACTTCTGATTCATTTCCTTGTGCTTTTTACCACGCAAAGCTTTTTTATATGCCTTATACAAGTTCCGCCAAGAAACCATTTCATCAAACATTGTTTTAGTTGTTTGCATCACTCTTTTCCCAACCTCCAAGCATTTTCCCTGTTGTATTGATCTCTATAACTACTCTCTCCATTTGTTCATGCGACAAATAAGCTTTATCATAAGCTATACGCATTAAGATTCTTAACTTCTCTAAATGTAAGTTTATCTTCTTAAAATAGGCTTTTTTCTCTTTTGAATAAATAAGTTCAATGATATCTTCAATTATATCAAAACAATGATTCTGGATCCTTGTTGTCAGTACGAATCTCATCGACTTTGGGAACTTCTCGCTCACTGCCAGAATCAGGTTCAGCGATTTGTACCATTGGTTGAATATCGGATAATCCTTGTTCATTATCGCCTTCTTTAATAATCTTCAATAATTCTTCTCCATAGAGCGACATCTTATTGCCACCCATACCCTGAATTTTTGAAAGTGCATCTTTACTCATCGGTTTCTTGGTTGCAATTCTTTGAATAATGTCATTTGTTATAACAATATATAAAGGGATCCCTCTCTTTATTGCTTCTTGATGACGCCAGATCTTCAATTTATCAACCAATATTTCATCTTCAATATCTAAAGCCTCTGTAGGTGAGTCTTTAGTATCTTCCTTGATTTTACGCCGACCGCTATATGTGTCATACTCGACGACAAATGTCCAACATGGTACATCTTTTGATACAAAAAACTCTTTTCGGATGTATTTGACACGATGGGTGGCAACAAAATTAGCCAGTTCTTCATCATCAAATTTATCATTATCAAAATCATAAGCCATGGAAAATACCTTTATCATCAAAACACCTCCTTTATACATTTTTTGCGCGACGAATTCGCTGCGGGCGCAGCAAATTCGTAAACCGCTCGATGAAATTCACTGCTCATTTTTCTTCTTTCATGACACAGAAATCCATGTCTCAGCCATGCAGTACGGTTCGCTTCGCTCACACGCTGCAATGTCTGAGACATGGATTTATGCAGACAAAGTCTGCAGTTTTTTTAAAAAGGTAAAAAGGTAAAAAAGCCATAATGTTACTGAATTGTTCGCAAAACGCGAAGCCCAAGACTGTTGAGGCTACGGCCAGGACTATCGCCGTCGCGATTAGCCACACGGCAGTAGTCGCCATCGCCGAGCCAGCCGCCGCCACGACAAACACGGTAGGACCCACTATTTGCACCCTTTGGATCATTCTTTGGACTATTACTATAATAAGAACTGTCATACCAATCCCAACACCATTCCCGCACATTTCCAGTCATATCGTAAATCCCCAACTCATTGGGTGCTTTTGTTCCCACATCATGAGTCTGTCTGCTTGAATTATTATCATACCAAGCTACATTACCTACGGTATTTGAACCTGAATATGTATATCCCTTTGACTTATTGCCTCCTCGCGCTGCATACTCCCACTCAGCCTCTGTGGGCAAACGATAACCATTGGCAGACCAATTACAAGTCACATTATTGCCATTGATCGTATAAACGGGGGTCAAACACTCTTTTTTACTCAATTTATTACAATACTCGACA
>Ga0116182_1000570_pt1 | contig 40681 bp, 38 predicted proteins | sample AD_UKC077_MetaG_FD_89805 | JGI IMG/M metagenome (GOLD analysis project Ga0116182, IMG submission 89805) | Active sludge microbial communities of municipal wastewater-treating anaerobic digesters from USA - AD_UKC077_MetaG | ecosystem: Engineered > Bioreactor > Anaerobic > Digestate | place: USA...
ATTAGATAAAGTAATTGGCAGGATTCCAAAAATCGTACAAATAGAAGTGATAAAAATTGCCTCCAAACGCGATTTGCCAGCGTCGACGATTGCATCCTTAAAAGGAATGCCGCTTCTTAAGTTTAAATTTATTTTATCAACCAAAATAATTGCATTTTTTACCACAATCCCAAATAAAGCCAAAATACCAATAAGACCGGGGAAGGAAAGATTAATACCGGCAAGCGCCAATCCGAAAAATACGCCGATAAGAGCGAGGGGGATAGTAGTCAGAACAATCGCTGCTTTCTTAAAAGAATTAAACTGGATAACCAAAGTAGAAATAATCAAGACAAAAGCCACTGCCATTGCGCGGATAATTGATAGCACTGATTCCTGGTTCTGCTCATTTTCGCCGCCATAAGAAATTTCATAATTATTCGGGAATTGATAATCTTTAATTTTCTCTTGAAATTCTTTTAAAACTAAAGTTGAATTCGCTCCACCTTTAAGGCCGGCATTTAAAATAACCGTTCGCTTCTGGTCGATTCTGGTGATGGTTTCCACCGAAGGCTTTAATTCTATTTTGGCAACGTCTTTAAGAAAGACCGGCTGCTTTTTCAAATTGATTATCTGTAAATTCTGGATCGACTCCAGTGTCGGAATCTTGTCTTTAGCAAAACGTGCAATTACTTTTATTTCTTTGCCGTCCCTTAAAACAGTTGTCACTTCGGTACCGGAAATTGCCATGCGCAAAGTCGAACCGACATAGGCGGCATTCAGACTGTAAAGTTCCAAACGAGCAGGATCAAGAGTAAAAGTGTAATCAGCCGGTGACTCTTTCAAGGAAATATCAGTACTTACCACCTCAGGGATTGAACGCAAATAAACTTCTAAATCATTGGCAATCTTATCCAAGACCTGCAAATCATCACCTTTTATTTGCGCTTCAAAAGCGGCGCCGAAAGGCGGTCCGCCCGCTAGAGATTCCACTGTAATTTTAGCTGCTTTAATATCGCTCAAATCAGCCCTAATTTTATCTGCCAACTGATAAGAAGTAATTTTGCGCTCATCAGTTTTACTCAGCTTAATCGTAATCGAGGCTAAGTGTGAAGAGTTATTCCCTCCCCCTAGACCGTTGAAAGAGGCGGAAGATCCAACTAGAGTGGTAAAATTTAAAATTTCCGGGTAAGCAAACAAACGCTGTTCGACTTGCGCGACAATCTTATCGGTTTCTTCTAAACGTAAACCAGAAGGCGCCTCTAAATTAATATACAAAACATCGGAATTGTAACTGGGAAAAAACTCACTCTTAATGATGCCGGTGGCAGGTAAGGAAACGGCGACTAAAAATAGGAAAAATGTAACCGCCAAAGTAAGCAAATGACTGCGTTTAGTTGCTAAAAGCCGGCGCAGATATTTTTCATAATAAGGCAGAATGCGGTCAAAATGGATAACACCATGAAACAAGCGATTTAAAAAATTATTATTATCATGACTTCCCTGCTCACGTAATTTTTTCTTGATAGCATCATCATCTCGCCATTCCTGTTCTACTAGGACACTATTATTCTCTAATACTTTTTGGCCACGGTGGCGATACCAGCGTCCCAAAAAAATAACCGCTGCCAAAGAAGGTAGAGATAGGGCTAATTTCCAAACAATAGATAAAGGCAAAAACCAAACGCCTAAAGAAATTACAATCAAACCGACAAATAAAAAGGAGAATAATTTGCGCGTAAAACGGATGCGCTCCAAAATAGCGGCTAAAGGATGGTTGATAATTAAAGCAATAATCAAAGAAGTGACTAAAGTAACAGACATGGTAATGGGAATTGATTTGATAAATTCACCGATAATGCCGGTGGCGAGCAAAAGCGGCAAAAATGCCCAGACCGTAGTCAAAGTGGTGGTGGTTAAAACCATCTTAAAATCATTCAATACCAATAAAACAGCTTCTTCTGGGGTAAACTTGCCAGAACGAAGATATTGCTTGGTGGCGGAAACGACAACGATAGCATCATCAACCAATAAGCCTAAAGCTAAAATCAACGAAAATAAAGACAAGAAATTAAGACTAATGTCGGTCATCAACATCACACCGAAAGTCGCAAAAAATACCAACGGAATAGCTAATCCCGCCACTAAAGCTTCCTTAAATCCAACTATTAAGAAAAGAATCGTGAAAACCAACAATAGAGTCAAAATAAAATCATGAGTTAATTGATTAAAATCTTGATTAATCTGATCGGCGGCATTATAAGTAATTTCATAAGTAGCCCCTGGAAGCGCTTTGGTCATCCGGTCAAGGATTGTCTGTACCTCCGCGGAAATATCCAGAATGGAGCCTCCGGTCTTTTTGATAATCTGCAGATTGATATTATCTTGACCGCCATTTTCCCTAGTAGCTAAACGAGAATATACGCTCTTTTTAATGGCTGTTTCTTTGACCGAAGCAACATCTTTTAAATAAATAATAGCGCCGTCATCGGTATGAAATAAAGGAGTGTTGCCAAGCTTGGTAGCATCAAAAAAACGTCCGTCTACGCGGACTGGATATGAATACTCTCGGCCTTCAAAAGTGCCGGCCGGAATTGCTAGATTAGCAGCCGCCACCAGTTGATTAGCGGCGTCGGCTGATAAATTAAAAAATGTTAGTTTTTGGGGATCATAAGCAATCTCAAATTCAGTTTCCTCGCCTCCGGAAATAATCACTTCGCGCACCCCCGCAATCTTTTCTAATTCATCGCGCACATCTTCGCCAAAACTGCGCAATCTGAAACCGTCATAAGGAGCGGCTAGTGATATAGTAATGATAGGAGTGTCATCCAAAGAAATTTCTTTAACTATCGGATCATTAACGTCGCTAGGCAGGGTTCCTTTGAGACTATTGACCTGATCACGCAGACTGCGTAAAGAATCATTAAGATCGGCCTTGGAACTAAATTCAACCGTAATCGCCGAGACAGAATTGGAGGAATTAGAAGTAATTTTATCGACATCCTTGATTCCAGAAATCTTGGTTTCAATTTTTTTGGTAACTAACTCCTCAACATCCGCCGGAGAGGCGCCGGGATAAACTGTCATAACAACAGCAATCGGAATTTTTACTTCCGGACTGGATTCACGCGGTAAAGAAAAGAAAGAATAAAGTCCTAAAGCGGTTAAGAGAATAATAAGTAAAATGACAACCCGAAAATTAACAATAAAAAAATTGAGCCAACTCTTGCGGAGAGCCGGGTCGAACTCCAACCTTTCTAAATAAAGGTGATCGGAAGTTTTAGTAATAGTCGTTTCCTCTGCCAGGCCAGCTTCTTGGGGTTTATGTAAATTAATTTCCATATATTTAAGCACTCGCCTCAACGACATCGCCGTCGCGCAGCAATTTATTACCCTCAATAATCAAAATAGCGTCAGCTGGCGCTTCTACTTTTATTTGCGCCCTTTCTCCTAAAACTTTCTGTAGTTCCACCGGCACTTTACGCGCTTTCCCGTCCTCAAATAAAAAGATAAAATTACCATTCTGACCTATTTCCAAAGAAGACAAAGGCACGATAGCCTCGCCGTCACCGCTGGCGACGCTTTTTTCTAAAGACAATTTGACGCTCACCACTGTGCCTAATAAAGGCTTAGCCTGATCATCCAACTTGACCTCCACCTGGAAACGCTTGGTGGCATTGTCGGCTTGAGCAGCGACGGAAGAAATTAAGCCGGCATATGACTGCCCGTCAGCAGATAAAACTTCTACCGGAGTGCCCAATTTCATATCTAGGACATATTCCGGTTCAACAAAAAATCTCACTTTAAGATTATCAACTTGACTGACAACTGCTACCACTTGTCCCGCGCTAACGGTATCGCCGTTATTAGCCAATTTTTGAGTAACTCTACCAACAATCGGCGAAACTATGGAATGAATATCATATAGACTCTGCAAAGCGACCAAGGCATTATTATACTGCAACTGGGCCGCATCCATCTGTGCTTTAGCCGCTAATATCTGGGAATCAAGCTTAACTTTTAAATTCTCATATTGATTCTGAGCAAGACTGACAGAAAATCCCGCCTGATCGCTCTGACTATTATTACCGGCTTTGAGATTATTCAAGTTCTGTTGAGCAATGGCTTCCTGCTTCTTAGCTAATTCATAGGCTTGCTTGAGGGCATCCAGAGTGCTGTCGTTGCTTAAAGCGACGTTAGCTAAAGCTTGAGCTGCTCCTCGAGCTTGGCCGATGACGGCGTTAAGCTGAGATTGATAAGAGGCAGCTGCCGATTGCAAACCGGAAAGAGAAACGCCAGTCGCGGCTGATTGCGGCAAAACAGAGGAAGGGATACTCTTATCAAATAAATACTTACTGCTATCAGCTAACTTTTTTACCTTTTCCGCTAAATCTATAGCTGCTTGCAAGCGCTCAGAAATATCCGAAAAACTAGTCGTCTGATAAACATCGTAAGCGCTTTTAGCAGCTTGATAATCATTGTCGGCCTGATTATAGGAATTGGAATCAAGAGCCCCGAGATTACCGCGATAGGCAATAGAGACCACGTTATTATCATCAAAAGCGGCTAAATTATTAATCCCGGTAAGAACATTGCCGGCCGTATTAACAGCCGCGGTAGCAGCTAAGTCGGCATTATCATTAGCATCAAGACTTCCCTGTTGCATCTGCTTCTGGCGATTAAGCAAGGATAAGCGCGCCTGCTCAGTAGCAATCTTGGCGGTTTCATAGGCCAATTCAGCGCTCTTTAGACTTTCTTCTGAAGTCGTATTTAAATGAGATTGAGCATTTTTTGCCTGATCGCGAGCGATTTCTGCCTGATGCAAGTCTTTAGCCGAAGACACAAGCAAATTTTCGTAATTAGAGCGCGCCAATTGATAAAATGATTGCGCCTGCTCCACGGCAATAATGGCTTGTTTTATCTGATTGCTATTGATACCGTCAGTACTGAATCCGGACGAACCAATATCATCGATACGAGCCAGAGTCTGGCCAATTTTCACTTCATCGCCAACCTTAAAATCGGCTCCAGAAAGATTACCAGAACTCTTCGCTACTAGTTTCGCCTCAGTACTGGCGGAAACAATCGCCGGATATTCTAAATCTTGCCTTATTTCCTTGCTGTCAGCCAAACTCTGTGTTTTCACCTTTATCGCTGACGGCGTCGGTTCCGCCACTGGTTGGGAAGTACCACAACCAGAAAAAAGAAGAGATAAAACTAACACTGCTAATAAACTAAGATTTTTTTTCATATTTATTATTCTTATTGATATTGCTTTCACATTTATCCAAACCCTGATTAAGCTTGCGGATTAAACGTAAGAAATTTTCCATCTCCTTAGAGCTAAAATAATTTTCAATACGAAGATTATGTTTCTTAAAAAGGCGACGCGTGGTGTTTATTTTTTTTAAGCCAAGGCTCGTGATCTTCACTGATACTCGGCGTTTGTCGGTACCCATTTTACGCTTCAAACTGATAAGACCTTGACGATTAAGAAAATTAAGGCGCTGAGTAACATTAGATTTGGTGCTACCAATTAACTCAATGATTTCCGAGGGCGTCTGCGGTCCAAGCTTATCAAGCAACATTAATATTCTAAAACTAGCCGTAGTCAAGCCCAAAGGCTTAAACATAAAACGATCTGCCATCATTTCTAAACGCATAGCGGTAAAGACCAGCCAACCCCCTAAACGATGCTCTTTAACTTGATTGTAAAGTATATGCTTCATAAGGTTATCTAAAAAATTCAAACAAATATTATACGCCAATAATTTCAAAAGTAGCGCCAAACCTGAACGTCAAAATATAGTTTATCAAAAATATAGTTTATCAATAAACTATAAAACAGTCAAGACCACTTTAATGATCTTATCCCCGTATCAAAAAGCCACCCTTTCAGGGATGGCTTTATCCGGGGTTTCCTGACCTTATCAAGAGCCAGCTAACGGTTCTTTTTGACAAACCAAGGAATTAAGGCGCTGGTCCGGCGCTTATACTCTTCAAAATCCGGACGCCCCCGGTAACGCTCTTCCATCGGTAAACCGGAAACAAAAAGCATAATATAAGTAATAGTTAGAGGAGAAATAATCATCAGCCATGACTTTGGTGCTCCTAAAACTAAAAAATATATACCCCACCAAAAAATAATTTCCCCAAAATAATTAGGATGGCGGCTGTAGCGCCATAACCCGGTACTAATTAATTGATCTTTATTGCGCTCCTTTTTTAAAAAAAGATAACGTTGCTGATCTGCCACGGTTTCAAAAATAAGACCAAAAATAATTAAAAAAATTCCGAGATAATTAAGATCAAATAAAGGCAGATTAATGAAGCGCAGACTGTAAACTACCGGCAAGGCGATAATCATCATTAAGGCTCCCTGGAACAAAAATACTTGAAAAAATACACAAAACGGATGCAGACGTGCCTGACCCTGACTCCAGCGATGATAACGCCAATCTTCTTCTTGACGAAGATTGCGGCGAACGGTATGGAAAGACAAACGCAACCCCCAAAGACTGATAGCGGATAATAATAAAATGGAGCGCGTGTCTAAATCTAAATCGCGAAAACTAAAAGTTGTCCAAGCTAAAAAAACAAAACCTGCCCCCCAGGCAATATCAATAATATCGCGGCGCTCAACTAATAACGAGACTAAAAACCAAAAAGTCATATACAGGATAATAAAAGTGGGCAAAAACCAAAGCAAGTTCATGTACATATTTTTAAATATTTAAGATAAGATTAAACGCGCATCAAGTATTTGTAGGCCCTCTGCTGAGATGGCGACCGGATTCAAATCAATTTCCTTGATTTCCGGAAAATCAAATAATAACCGCTCAAGAGTAAATAACAATCTAACCAATGATTGAAAATCAGCAGGCTTTTGACCCCGGCTACCAAGCAAAATTTTCCCTACCCTCAGTGTTGACAGCATCCGCCTAATTTTTTCCAAAGTCAGAGGTAAAAGAGTAAAAGATACATCCTTAATCGTTTCTGTGTAAATACCGCCCCAGCCAATCATTAAAGAATGGCCGAAAGAGGAATCACTTACGCTACCGACAATAAGCTCTGCCAAAGAGGAGGATACCATGGGCATTACTAATACACCCTCAATAGCAGCACTAGGCTTTCTCTCCTTAACTCTTGCCAGGATATCCTTATAAGCCCCAACCAAGTTCTCCGGTTTAACATCAAGACTCACGCCGCCAACCTCGTCCTTATGCAAAATATCATAAGATGCTATTTTTAGAGCCAAAGGCTCAGGAAATATTTTTCTCGCTCTGGCGGCATCAGCCTGACTTCTTAAAATAAAGAATTTAGGCACGGGTAAATTATAAAGACGTAAAATTTCTAAGGCTTGAAATTCAGGTATTTCCTTGATGCCTTGCGAGCGAAGATGTGCAAATATTTTAGTCACCCGTTCAAATGCCCTCTTTTCCGGCCAGGAAATAGACGGCATCTTAATCTGAAAAATATTCGATACTTTCTTTTCTTTATCATAAAAATCCGCTAAAACCGCCAACGCGGCAACCGCTTGCTCAGGATAATCAAAAACGGCCAAACCGGCGCGACGTAAAGATAGGGAAGCAGAAGACATAGATACCCCGCCCATCAGACAAATGGCTAGTGGTTTGGAAAGCGAGCGCCGATGTTTAAGTAAAATCTCTGCCAGTTCTTCAATTTTTGTCATTGACTGCGGTGTTACCAAAATCAAGATAGACTCGACCGCGTCATCAGTCAATATCATCTTTAGAGTATCTAAATAGCGCTTGGGGCTGGCATCACCAAGAATATCAATAGGATTGGCCATAGAGGCTGCCGCCGGTAAATTCTTTTTCAAAGAAGCAAGAGTGGCCCGTCCAAGTTGACTGAGAATTAAACCGCGTCTAGAAGCGGCATCAGCCGCTAGCACGCCGGGTCCGCCGGCGTTAGTGATAATGGCCAAACGGCGCGCTGAAACAATTTTATTACTAGTAAATATTTGCAAATAGTCAAAAAAATCTGACATGCTATCTGCCCTAATAATACTATTGTCTCTAAAAAAAGCCTGATAAATTTCGTCATTTCCTGCCATTGCACCGGTATGAGAAACGCTGGCTTGAGCACCGGCGGCAGTAGCCCCCGCCTTTAATACCACCACTGGCCTAGCGCCGGCGCCACGATTAAAACGACGAATAGCTCTACCCAGAATCTCTGGACGCGAAAACTGTTCGACATAAAGTCCGAGGACTTTTGTTGATTTGTCAGTTTGTAAATAATTAATAATGTCGGCTTCATCCAAAATAGCTTTGTTACCAACACTGGCAAACAAAGAAACACCTAAAGACAAAGATTGGGCCTTATCCAAAAAAGCCGTGCCTAGAGCGCCACTCTGAGATAAAAAGGCTAAACTGCCGGGAGTGGAAGAAACCGAAGCAAAAGTAGCATTAAGACAATTTCTAGGTCTTATAAAGCCAAGACAATTAGGTCCAAGTAAAGTGAGGCGATAATGCTTAGCGATACGGACAATTTCTTGCTCTAAATCATTACGTCCTGCTTCTTTAAAACCGGCGGAAATTATTACGGCAGCCTTAATTTTTATCCTTCCCGCCTCCCGCAAAATATCTGGCACTAAAATTGCCGGAACGGCAATCAGCGCTAAATCAATTTTTTCCTGGATTTCCGACAAAGAAGAATAGCAACGTAGCGACCCTAGTCTTTTTACTTTTGGATTAACAGGAAAAATTTTTCCTTTGAAACCCGATAAACGGAGATTCTCAAAAAGTGCCCGACCAACGCTTTCAGGGCGGGTTGAAGCACCGACAACAGCAATGGAACGTGGAGAAAATAAAGATTTTAAATCATGCATAAATCTAAATATAATCTAAAATTTCTTGAGGATATATTTTTTTAACGCCTACCTTTTTAGGATTTATCCATATCGCTTGATGACCGTGGTCAGAATCAAGAATAGGAAATAAAAGGCGACGGTAAGCCTCTTTTGATTTAAATTTTACCCGATATAAAAATATAATTTCATGTGCCGGCAATCCATTAAAAACAAAGATATTTTCAAAAACGTCCAGTAATTCCGGTTTTAAAATTGTTAAACCTAATTCCTCCCTTATTTCTCGACGCAAAGCAGATGAAGTGCTTTCACCAAAATCAACGCCCCCGCCGATTAAACGATAATACTCTTGCTTTTTAACGGTATCCCGACCAGGACAAGCTAAAATTTTCCCGTTATTTTCAATCAGGGCTAAAACTAAAACACGAATATTTTTATGGTCAATCGACATAAGTAAGCAAATCTTTAAGTATGCTTAAAGGCAAGGCGAAATCGCCATCATTAAGTATTAAGACGTCATAGAGCGCGCGATAAGCCGGCAATGATTCCCTGATTTTATCGTTTAAAAAACCAATTTTCAAAACAGCCGCCGGCGCCATACCGTCGACCATAGCGGCGTCACCTAGGCTATCGCCCAAAAGGAGAATATTATCGCGTTTTTTAAAAGCTTCATCAACATTAAAGAATGATAAAACACTTTGATTTTTATTACAACTATGGATAATCGGCTCACAGACACCGATCGCCCTTCCCTGCTCATCCCAGATAAAATCATTAGCTACTAAAAAAATGTTATCCGTCCAAAGGCCACGGCGAGTCAAAAAATATTTCAAGCCAAAACGGCCCAAACCGGAAGCGGAAAATATTATCAAAGGAATTTTATGGCAAGACAATAAAGATAAAAATTCAGAGACACCGTTACGCAGATTGGCTAGGTGTTCATCAATAACTGAAGCAATATCTTTCTGACGCAGCCCGGAAGCAATTAAAAGTTCGAAATGACGTTGCCACCATTCCATCATTAAGCTGCTCTTACTTTCTAAAGACAAACTATTATCATCCTCAAAAGGCTGATAATAATCATGTAAAGCCTGAGCTTTAGCCGCATAATCAGAGGAAAGATAATTACCATCACGCAAAGACGCTATTAAAGAAGGGGCTTTACGCCCGTGTATAAAATTAGTGGTCAGAGTACGATCAAAATCAGCTAATATTTTAAGTCTGCCGGGGCCACCGCGAAATAAACGCTGTTTTTGACGCTCAAAGTTATCATGTTGAACAAACATTAATTCCTCCATAAAAATCAATTAAGCTGCCAGATACTATAATTTAAAAAAGCAGCAAATGATACCCAGGCTAAATAAGGTAATAATAACCAGGAAGCACGTTTGTCAACCCGATAAAAAGCAATCATGGTAGCGGCAATGGCTAGCCAAAGAGCAATAATCTCTAAAAAGGCTAAATGTGGTTCATTTAAGCCGAAAAAGAAATACGACCAAATAACATTAAAACCAAGCTGAAGAATAAACATTTTTACACTTTTTCGGACTTCAAGCTTCTGCCACCCCTGTCGCCAAACTAAAAATAAAGACAAACCCATCAAAATATATAAAACCGTCCAAACGGGAGCAAAAATCCAATTAGGTGGATTAAAAGCGGGTTTATTAATCAAATCATACCAAGTGCCAGGACCAGTAATAGTAAACAAAGAACCAATAAATCCGGCGGCCAAACTTATGGCGACGCTTAAAATAAGAAGTAAATAATCTTTTTTCTTCATAATGTTACTTATAGTTATTTTTATTATAACATAAATAAAAACAAAAGCGACCGGTTCAGATAAAAGCCGACGGCCGCTAAAATAACTATAATTTGATACTATTCTGTCTTAACCTAAGATTGCTCATCTTAATTAAAATTTCTCCCTTGTGACCTCACACCATCCGGTTCATTGCCACCAAAATCGTCTTTCTAATTTGAATAGCCTGAGCAACCAAGCCGCCATCGCTATTAGTAGCGCCGTTAACGATCACATTCTAGTTAACGGCTAAATCGGGGCTGGCGACTGCAATCGTCTGGCTAATATTTGTCTGGCGGCAGGAGAATAGTTAGTTGACCATAAAATAAAATTAGCTTTTCTTTGATAGAGAATATCCAAAAACAGAAACTTTCTTCCATTTAAAAAACCCGAATGACAATATTCGGGTTTTCATTATCTATTATCGGCTAAAAATAATCTGCATCGTGGCTGGAAACAATTCCCAAGATTGCATCATCGGCAGGAAGCCGGGATTATGAGCACTAATCTCCCTTATTAAGTCTTGATTGTCAAGTAATCCTTGCTCTAAAACCTGTTTCAATTCGGGATATTGCTGCAATAAATTCAAAAAAACGTCTTTGTCGTTTGGACACGCCGGAGAAACCTTACCGGGACCGAAATTCAGCGACGACACCCCTGCTGGCTTAAAGCGACGAAAAAATTCCCTGCCCGGCTGCATTGTCATAATTTTCTGAGCGACAAATAAACTCTCGCCACCCACTCTACCAATCACTCTTACAGGCTGGCCGACAACTATGATATTATTTCCGCCTTTATTTTTACCTGAATAAACAACCGCCCATTCTTCCCCATCTCTATCAACCAAGACAAAATTATTATCATCAAAGTTAGTAATTACCAGACCGGATAATCGCCCCTCTTCCGGATGCGACCAGATATTTATATGGGGATTAAAGATAGTGTCATAGAAGGGCGCTTGGCGACCGAGAACATCGTCGATTCTTTCTCCTAAACCAAATAAAGAAAAAACTCCCCCCAAAAAAATACTGGCAATAACGGAGAAGGAGGCGATCAAAAATAATGGATAGCGATATCCACGCTTAGTATGTTTAATATTATAAAATAGTAGCCAAACAAATAAAGCTAAAAAAAATATCCAAAAATAAGGAAGAGATAACAACAACCAGCCGCCAAAACTACGTCCGACCTGATTATAAATAAATAAGTCATTATTCCTAAACAAATAAATTATCACAGAGACAGCGGCCGCCCCTACTAACAGAGACAAGACGCCAACTGACCAGACGAGCCACTCTTTTAGCAGAAAATGCCAACGCGGCGTCGGCTCTAAATTCTCTTGTTTTATTTGTTCAATTATCTTTTGTTCTAAATTATCAGACATATATTTATTATTCCGCCATTTTGACTGACAAGGAATTTTTTAGAGATTTCTTAGCACGATTCAACAAAGAAGCGACTGTTCCGGCTGGTTTTTTTAAAATATCAGAAATTTCCTGATAACTTTTATCTTCAAAAAATTTTAAAATCAAAATTTCACGATAACGCGCATCAATCTTGCCCAGGGCGGCGGCAATAGCCGCCTGACGTAAATTCACATCAGACTGAAAGTCAAGAGAAATATCGTTGGCTAAAAGCTCAAAACCGGGGCTATCAATGGGGGATGAATGCGCTTCCGGGCGCACTTGATGCTTGCGAAAATGGCTAATAACTTGATTATGGGCAATCCGATATATCCAAGAGGAAAATTTCAAATCAGTCTTAAAATCATTAAGGTTAAGATAAACTTTCAGGAAGATGTCCTGTAAAATGTCTTCAGTGTCCTCGGCGCTAAAAGCACCTAAACGCCGGACATAACGGGCGAGCTTATCCTGATAACGATTGATGATAAGAGAAAACTTATTCGGATCGGCCAAACTCAGCCTGACCAGTTCCGCGTCTTCCAAATCTGAAATTTGAAGCAGATTGTCCATGGGGCATGATATGTATATAAATACGCCTAAAAAAATATTTTCTTCCTTACCTATTGATTTAAAGCTAATAATGAATCAAATACTTGGCGATCATTAGACAAACGGGGTATTTTTGCCTGCCCACCAAGACGCTGTCTAGATTTCAGCCAATCATAAAAAAGACCGGAACGAGCCCTGATTACCAGTGGCGGCAATAAATTTAAATCCTGATAGCGCTTCGCTTCATAATCAGAATTAAGTTTCTTTAATTCTTCGTCCAAAATCGAGGAAAATTCCAGCAAATCAGCCGGATCTTGTTCAAATTCAAAAAGCCACTCGTGACGGGCGATTCCGGTTGTTTGCGAAAATTTAGGCGCCGCCGTATACTCCTTGACCGCCGTCTGGCAACGGACGGCAGCCGCCTTCACCGCCTGTTCGGCATTATCCACCGCCAATTCTTCACCACAGGCATTAATGAAACTTTTTGTTCTTCCTGAAATTACAATCCGAAAAGGATTAAAACAAGTAAATTTAACGGTATCACCTATTAAATAACGCCAGAGACCGGCATTGGTAGAAATAACTAAGGCATAACTTTTATTCAACTCCACCTCCGCCAAAGTCAGTGCCTGCGGTGACTCCTTGGATAATTCTGACAAAGGCAAAAATTCATAAAAAACCCCACCGTTTAAAAACAAGAGCATATCGGTACGCGACAAATCGTCTTGAAAAGCAAAAAATCCCTCCGAAGCATTATAAACTTCAAGATAATTCATTTTTCCAGGAATCAAAGCTTCAAACTGAGAACGATAAGGAACAAAACTGGTGCCACCATGGATAAATAATTCCAAATTAGGCCAAACCTCTCGCAGATTATTTTTACCAGTCATTTCTAATATTTTTTTAGCCAACACCAAATTCCAAGAAGGAACACCGGAAAGACTAACAATATCTTGATAGGCAATAATTTCTGCAATACGGCTGAGTTTTTCTTCCCATTCGGCCATGGCGGCCACACTGAAACGAGGACTCCGCCTCAACTGCGCCCACCAAGGTAAATTTTTCATCAAAATAACAGAAACATCAGCAATATACTTATCCGCGCCAATACCATCAACTTGACGACTACCGCCCAAAGCGAAATTCTGCTTCAATAGTAAATTAGAATCAAAATTCTGAGCAAAATAAGTAGCAAAAAGACTGCGACCGCCGCGGTAATGGCAATCGCGCAAAGCGCTAGCGCTTACCGGGATGTACTTGCTCTTACTACCGGTAGTGCCGGAAGATTTGGAAAAATATTTAATCTTTTCCGGCCAAAGAACATAATTTTCTCCGTGTAAAAGGCGCTCGATATAACTTTGTAAGTCCTCATAAGTGCTGATAGGGACTTGCTCCTTAAAAGATTGGTAGTCCTTAATTTTATTATAATCGTATTGCCGACCCCAAGCGGTCTGGCGTCCTTTGTCAACTAAATAACGAAGCACTTTGGTTTGAGTCTCAAAAGGATTGGCGCAAGAACGCCATACTGCGTGACGTTGTCTGGAAAAAACGAGATTTGACAAAGAAAATTTTTGAAACATAGTCATTTAACTACCGTTAAGATCACGGGCTTGCTGGCGGCGATACTGACGCCAAACTGAACGCCGAGATAGGGCGCCAGCGGAAATTACTTCAGCCGCCCAAGCACCACCCAATAAATGGGGTAAAATGACGTAATCGGCGCCAGCTGCATATAAAGATGGCAGATATTTTTTTTGATACAAGCTGGCGATAATAATCGCTTTAGGGTTGTGCCGGCGCACAAAATTGATTAATACCAGCTGATCTTCGGGAGAAGGAATGGTAGAAATAATCGTCTTCGCATAGTCAAGGGGTAATGATTGTAAAAACTCAATATCGGAAGCGTCGCCAAAGAAAGAACGAACTCCTTGGTGTTGAAAATTCGCCGCTCTTTCTGGATTAAAATCAACGGCGGCGAAGCTTATCTTTTTCTTTTTTAAAGCCTGACCGATTTTCCAACCAGTGCGGTGATAGCCGAAAATGATCACCTCAAACTTTTCTTTTTTGGTCTCCTCTTGAATACGAACGTCAGGTCCAAAAAACAAAAATAGGGGCAAAAATAAATTATAAATCTTATAACTAAAAATCATGGCGTATGAGGAAAAAAAGATAGTAATAATTGCCGCCGCCGTAAATATCGCCACCTCACTGCCATTAAGATAGCCCAAAGAAGCGGCGGTAAATAAAATAATAAAACCGAATTCACTCAACTGTCCGGAAGTTAAAGCGGCTAAAAAGCTATTACGTCTAGTGAAACGACGGAACCTAAAAAGAATATAAAGAATCAATGGTTTAAATACTAAAACAAAGGCCGACAAAAATAAGGCAGGGACAAGAACGGCTGATAAATTACTAAAGTCGGCGCCACTGCCAAGAATAATAAAAAAAATAACAATAAAAAAATCCCGTAATGGTTTAATACGACTGGCTATTTCTGTGTGAAACCGAGAAGAACCCAAACTCAAACCGGCAATCACCGCCCCCACCTCCAAAGAAAATCCACTCCAAAGAAGTAAAGAAGCAACCCCAAAACACCAAGCGATCGTAAAAATAAACAAAAATTCCCCAGAAGAAGAGATTTTATTTAAAAATTCCGGCAAAACATATTTAGCCATCAAAATAATACCGGCAATCACCGCTAAGGCTTTAATAATAAACCAAAAAGAACTACCAACTAATACGTCAGAAGAAGAAAAGCTAAGATAAAGCAAAATGATAATAGAAATAAGATCCTGGACAAGCATCAAGCCGATAGTATAACGTCCATAAACAACTTCTTCATCTTGTTTGTCATTTAAAATTTTTAAGACGACAATGGTGCTGGAAAAACAAGAAGCCAAAGCTAAAAATATTGCTCCCTGCCAGCTTAAACCAAAACTACGAGCTAAAGGTAAAAGCATGCCGAAATTTAGAAGAAATTGAAGTCCGCCAATAATAACCGCCTCCTTGCCTATTTTCTTTAAATAGGAAAAATTTAAATCTAGACCAATAATAAAAAGTAAGAGGACAACGCCAAAATTGGCAAAAGCATGATACATCGGCTCTTCAGCCGGTAAAATATTCAAAAGCAAGGGACCGCCAATAATGCCAGCGATAATATAAGCCACCAACAAAGGCTGCTTGGCTAAACGTACAAAAAAAGCCACGCTGACAGTGATGGCTAAAATAGTACTGAGCTGTAAAAAAAGATTAGATTCCATGGATGATAACTAAAATAGATAATATAATAAATTATAACATATAAACAAAGCCTTCAACAAATTAACGAATCACATTCGCAGTAGTTTTAATCAGTAAAAAAATTAGATCAGTAGCCACGGAAAATCTCACCAGCTCAATCTTCCTTCTCTTCGCTACCGTTATTTCCGTTCTCCTATTCATATTAGCTAAAAAATGGAATATTTTTTAAGTACTCTAGTCTAATAAAATAACCTTCTCCCCGCCCTCACTAGCTACTCATGCGGAGTTTCCTGGCCTTATAAAAACGGCGATAAAAGCCGTTTTTTATTGACTAACAAAAGAGCCTCTTCTTCGGAGACTCTTTTGTCTGAATGAAATAATTAACCGCTGCTCAGCTGATTAACTGTATCACTATTGATTATTTAGCATCAGCCACCTCCGCCTGCTGGGCGAAACCCAAGCCGCGACCCATGCCTTTTTTCGGGCCATGATTGAAACCCATACCATCATCGACGCCGATAGCCCGTAATTTCTCTCTAGCTTGATTCATTAATTGATGAGCCTCAACGAATTGAGGAAAATTATCCGCTGTCACCTGGTTTAGAATTGAAGCCTGCTCGCCCATTTGCGCTTTCACAACAGCTACCCAAGTATCGTAATTTCCACTATTAATAGCTGTCTGCATCGCGGCGCGATTAGCCTCCATCTTTGTTTTCATCTCTATCCGTCTCGCTTCCATTTCTGCTTTCTGCTCATCAGTTAAATTATTTTCCATTCTGAACTGGCGACCTAATTTATTACCAGTACCAGCCTGATTGTTGGTAGCAGTATCACTGGTTTGAGCATAAGCGCTGAAAGCGAAACCGGTGGCTAAAGCGATGGTGGCCAGGCTCAAAGCACTAGCCTTAACAATATTTTTCTTTTTCATATTTTTATGATTTTTTCTCCCACAGCTATCACTGAAAGCGGCTGAAGTTGAAAATATTTTTAAATTTATAAAGTCAATAGGTCGGGCGCCTCTAACATTTAATACGCATCTTTTCATATTTTCTTGCAATCTTTTATCAAGAGCAATGATGATCTTCTCCCCGCCCTCACTGGCAGCCTATGTGGGGTTTCCTTGCCTTAAAAATGCCTATCATTAAGACATTTTCATCTGTAAATCATGGTATTATTCAACACGCAAAGCCGATACCGGATCAAGTTTGGCTGCCTGCTTAGCCGGGCGGTAGCCAAAAAGCAAACCGCAAATAAGAGAAAAAAGTAAAGAAAAAGCTATCCCTTGCCAAGGAAAAAGAAAATGCCAATTAAGATTGAAAGCCTGAGCCAGTAAACTGAGGCCATAAGAAGCCAAAATGCCAAAAACCGTGCCAAGTAACCAGCCCCAAAAAGTAATTAGTAAAGATTCAATTAAAAACTGCCAGGCCACATCTTGAGCGGTTGCCCCCATCGCTTTACGCAATCCAATTTCCGGAGTCCTTTCGGTCACGGTCACATACATTATATTCATAATACCAACACCGCCCACTAATAAAGAAATAAGCACGATGGCCAGCAAGAGATAAGTAACGGCATCGGTGACGATACCGAGAGTGTCAAGCATTTCTGCCATTGTTGACACTCTAAAATCATCTTTCTCAGGATTTGAAATTTCATGCCGTTCGCGCAAAAGAGCTCGGATTTCCTCGGCCGTTTCTTCTGCTCGGCTAACATCGCGCAACTGGTGCATAAAATACATGGCGTAATCTATACCTAAAATTCGCTTATGTAAAGTCTTGATAGGTATATAGGCCATCTCGTCAAAATTTAAGAAAGTTGTGTTTCCTCCTTGCTCAGCCAGCACCCCGATAACTTGAAATTTTTTCGTGCCGACTTTAATAAAATTACCGACAGCTTCCTGCTCGCCAAATAAATTTTCCTTCAAAGTCGCCCCTAACACCACTACCATCGCCTGACTGCGGTCGTCTTCTTCTGTAAAAAAAGAACCAGACGCCAATTTTGTTTTAGTATCTATCTGCGCATAAGGCGCGCTCACTCCAAAGACAAAACTTTTCTTACTTTCCGAGCCATAAGACATTTTCTGCTGGCACAAAGAAGCAGCATAGCTACTAACGACATTATCGAGCTTGTTAATCGCTTCCATGTCTGCTAGCTTCAAAGTTGTAACCTCGGCCGAACTGGCGCTATTTTTCCCCGGCGTTTTCGATTCCGTCTGCACGACATTGGTGCCATAAGATTCTATTTCTCCGGAAATAAGACGGCTAATGCCGTCACCGGCCGAAAAAACAATGACGATAGCAGCCACGCCGATAACCACCCCTAAAACCGTCAAGCTGGTACGGACCAGATTAAGACGAAGGGAATGTAAAGCAAGCTGAAAAGCGATTAATACGCGCATAAAAATTATTCGTAACGCAAAGCTTCAATCGGGCTTAAACGACTGGCGCGGCGCGCCGGATAATAACCAAAAATCATACCAATAAGAGTTGATAACCCAACAGCTAGCAAAACAGAAGACAAAGAAACGATAAAATCCCAGCGATAGCCGAGAGAACGAACAATTAAAGCGGCTAAATAGGAAATAAAAACACCTGCCAATAATCCAATTAAACCGCCGATTAAAGTCAAAGCAATCGCCTCAAATAAAAATTGGCTAAGAACCTGGCTATTAGTTGCTCCCAATGCCTTGCGCAATCCGATCTCCCGAGTACGCTCAGTAACACTCACTAGCATGATATTCATAATGCCGATTCCGCCTACCAGCAAAGACAAGGCGGCCATCGCCGCCAAGAAATAACGCAAAGCATCGGTAATACTGGTAACTAAATCCAAAGCATCGCGGAAACTCCGGACAGAAAAATCATCATCTTCCGGATTATCAATATCGTGTCTTTCGCGCAAAGTCTGACGAATCGCCTCCATACTTTCTTCGATATTTTCCACATTATCAACCTTAACCTTAATATTGCTTAAATAATTAACGCCAGCAATATCTTTCTGAGCAAAAGACAAGGGCACAAAAACTAAATTATCATAATTAGAAAAACCGACCTGCCCTCTTTCCTTCATTACACCGATAACAATCGCACTTTGATTTTTTATCTTTATCTTCTGGCCAATAGGATCGTTGCCGCCAAAAAGTTCAGCAGCAACCGTACTACCAAGAACCGCTAGCCGTAAATTAGCCGACATCTCTTCTTTGCTTAAAAAACGTCCAGCGGCAAGTTCTCCACCGTCAAGTTCCAAATAATCCCCGTTTATTCCTTGTAAGGTCGTATCATAACTTTGATCGCGCCAAGACAAGGAAACGCTAGTTTGGTAATAAGCAACTATTGCCGTGAGATGAGGCAGATTCTTTGTATTACGAAAAGCCTCAGCATCACTCAGCTTCAAACTAGTAACTTTAACCCCAAAAACGGAAGATGGCGGTCCCTTGGCGTCCGACTGTCCCGGTAAAACGCCTATAAGGTCGCCGCCGAAACCATCCAACTGACTCAAAATTAAAGACTGAGCACCGGCTCCTAAAGACATAATCAAGACAACGGCACCGACGCCGATAATAATTCCGAGCATCGTTAAAAAACTCCGGGTCTTATTGCTCAACAAGGCCCGGGAAACTAAAACCAAAAGCTGTCGGAAATTTTCCCACATAAATCACTTCAAAAGTTCACCATCTTTGGCAAAACGACGGTTTTTAACCGCCTTATCACTGACAATCCTGCCGTCATGAACCTGGATAATGCGCTGAGCATGTTCAGCCGTAAAGGTTTCATGAGTCACTAATATAATAGTCTTACCTCTAGCATTTAGTTCCTGCAATATCTGTATAACCTGAACACCAGATTTTGAATCAAGATTTCCTGTCGGCTCATCAGCAAAAATTAGAGCCGGATCATTGACTAAAGCGCGAGCAATTGCCACGCGCTGCTTCTCTCCTCCGGAAATCTGGTTGGAAAAATAAGAAAGACGATGATCAAGACCGACGCTCTTTAAAACTTTACGCGCCCGCTCATCCATATTTTTTTTGTTAGTTGAATAGATTAAAGGCAACTTCACGTTATCAAGCACACTGGTACGGGCCAGAAGATTAAAAGCCTGAAAAACGAAACCTATTTTTTGATTACGCAAATGCGCCAATTCTTCATCATTCAAATCACCAATGTTCTTGCCGGCAAAATTATAAATACCACTGCTTGAACGCTCCAAGAGACCTAAAATATGCATTAGGGTAGACTTGCCGGAACCAGATGGGCCCATAATAGAAACGAATTCCCCTGTATTTACTTGAAAACTTATATCTTTTAAAACTTCAGTCACCAAATCGCCACTAACATAAGTCTTGGAGAGATTTTTTATATCCAATAAAACTTTGGCCATAATTCTTATTAATTAGAGGCGCTATTTTTAACAAATGTAATCGCTATATCGCCCGGTCTTAAACCGCTAACTACCTCTATCATGCCCTCGTCTCCGCGCATGCCAGTTTCCACTACTTGCTCTTGCACCACTCCGTTAACCAGCAAACGTACAATTTTCTGCCCGTCTTGTTCAATAATGGCCCGAGCCGGAACTTGCACAACCTCATCACGCTTATCGGTGGTAATAATAATATTAGCAGTCATACCCGCCTTTAAAGATAAATTCCGACTCTCAACCTTATTTAAAGTATCTCCTAAATCAGAAAAATCAATTTTTACTTTATAATAAACCACGTCTTGAATAAGGGTCTGTGCCGGTTCAATGAAGCTAACTTTGCCTTTTAAAATAAAATCATCAGGAAAAGCGTCAAAAGTAATATCAACATCATCACCAAGCTCGACCTTGCTGATATTTGATTCAGCAATATCTACTTCAACATTAAAACTATTATTTACTAAAATTATAATCATCGCTTTTCCGCCAGCGCTGAACTGTTCTCCAATTTCATAATTAACCGCCGTCACAACACCGTCTAAAGGGGCGGTTAAAACTGTATCGCTAATCTGTTGTTCAATGCCGGCCAGACTGGCTTGAGCCTGACTGACCTGGGCTTGCGCTAAAGCGACATCCTGAGAACGTGCCGGAGCAACAGTGTTATTAAGCTGGGCTTGCGCTAAAGCTAAATTTTGATTAGCACTATCTAAACGAGCTTGAGCAGAAGCAATTTGCTGATCGCCACTTAAGCGCAAACTATTTAAATTATTTTTAGCGGCCAAGATGGCATTACTTAGAGCAGATTGTGCCTGATTTAAATTATCTTGTGCGACTGCTATCGAGGTGTCTTGACTAAGTAGAGCGTTATGAAAAGCCTGAATAGAATTTTCAATACCGCTAATAGCCGTATTAATTTGGGAAGACTGGCCACTAATAAGGCTCTTATATGAATCCAATTTTGTTTGAGAAAAATCAACACTGGTAATAGTAGCCTCTAACATAGAATAAGCATAATCCAGAGCCTGATCTGTTTGTAACAAAAGAGACAAGACGGAGGCGCCAGCACTACTGACAGCTGCTTCACTCATCAATGACTTCGCCAAATTAACGGCTTGATTAGCTGGAGAAATTAAAGCTAAAGCTTCCAGACGGGCGTCGCGGGTTTTAGCCAAAAGCGAACTATTCTTTACACTCAAGACAGGTTTAGCATCATTATCCTCAAGAATAGTATTGATATTATCCAAAGCGATTTGTGAGCTTAATATCTTATCGCTCATAAACAAAAGCGCGGAATTGCGGGCATTGTCAACATTCTTTTTGCCAGTCTTCTCGGCATTATCCAAGGCGGTCTGTGCTGTCGCCACCGCTTGCTCGGATGGAGTTAAAGTTGAACTTGAATTAAGCTCCAAATCAGATAAAGTCTTTTCTGCTTGACGGATGTTTTCCGCTACGCTTTGGCGCGTCTTTTCCAAATTGACCTTAGCGGAATCTACCTCGGCCTGTGCCTGATTAACGGTAGAACGACTGATTGCCACCGTCTGGGTGCTAGCGCCAGCCAAAATTTTAGACAAAGATGCTTGGGCAATCTGCAAACCTGCTTCCGCTTCTAGCTTTTTAGTCTGCAGAGAACTATCGTCAAGAGCGGCCAGAACAGTGCCAGCACTAACTTTATCGCCCACCTTTACTGCCACCGACTTAATCCGGCCGGATGATAAAAAATTCAAGGCTACCTCTTTTACCGGCTTGAGAGTACCTGTTTCACTGACAGTCTGTACTAAAGGACCGGAAACAACCGTTACCGTCGAATAGATAGGAGCCTGATTGCGTTTAGCTAGCCACCACCAGACAAGGGAGCCAATAATAAACAAGGCTAAAATTATTAATGACCATTTTTTTGATTTTTTCATAAAAACAAACAAAATATAAATATCTCAATCTGTATTTATTATAACAGAAAAACAATCAGGAAGGAAAAAAGAAAATTACACTGATTGCTGGTCTAGAGATTAAAAACTGCTCCTTATAACAATGTTCACCTTAAAAAGACCAATATTTTCTGTTAAACAAATCGGTAATCCTTTTGTGTTGAATTTCAAGTTTTTTACAACTTACGCAATAAACGGCGGCGATTTTCATAATCAGGAATCGTCCGCGCTACCAGTTTCCAGAAAGCCGGGCTATGGTTAAATTCTCCCAGATGGCAGAGCTCATGTACAATCAGATAATCTGCCAAATTTGGAGGCAAGAACACTAACCGGTAGTTAAAATTAAGGCCGCCATTTCTTGAACAACTTCCCCAGCGGCTACGCTGATCGCGAATACTTAAACGTCTAAATTTAAAATTATAGAACTGATTAAAATAATCAAGCCGAGGAACTACCAAGGCGCGCGCCTTTTCCTTGTTGCGCAAATAATCTTCTCGACCACCGCGGCGAAAATAATTATCATCACTGGCTCGCCCTTTCTGCCATTGCGCTTTTAGCCAATCTGCTTTTGTATGTAAAAAATAACGAGCCGCTTTTTCCGAGACCCAAAAAGGTCTGGTTAATAAAACGCTCCCGTCCGCGCCGATACTAAGGCGTAAATGACGGGAACGGCGAACCCTCTTCAATATTATCTTAATTTCAGACATCACAATAAAAAATTATTTAATCGTCTGCGACCAGCGACGAATAAGAGAAGCGACCTTTCTTTCTTCACCCTCAAAACCATGGCCGATACCCTTAATCAAAGCACTCTTGTTATACTTCCCTGTCTTTAGCTGCCCATCAAACCAAGTTTTTATGTCCCGTGCCGGCCGATCGGCAAATTCGTCAAATTCAGCCAGAATGCTCAATATCGGCCTTTTTACCGCCCGCAAAGTCTTAGGTTTTTTACCGGAAGCATAAGTAAATATTTCTTCGGCGCTCTCGGCTGTATATAAACTAAGAAAACGCTGGGCGTCGAGCGGTGCCGGCCAAAGAGTGGACGGTAATAAATCATGAGGACGCCCGCTTTCCTTTAATCTTTTAGCAAAAGCCAAAGCGCGAAGATATCTTTCCCTATTTTGGGGACGTAACACATTAGAATAATCGCTAATCGGCGCCAATAATATCGCCCCCTTAACTCTTACTCGTGGCCTCTTCGCTAAATAATAAACACTCTTCTGACAACCGGTGGAATGGCCGAGCAGAAAAATACGTCTAACTCCTTGAGAGCGAGCATAAGCGACCGCGCCATCAATATCATCAACGCAATCGCTAAAAACTTCATGCGCCGCGCCAGCGGGAAAATATTTTTTGTTTTTCCCTTCTCCTTGCTTCAAATAATTAATTGTACCGAAACCGCGATTATTAAAAGCCAAAACAGCGTTTTTCCCTGAAGCCAATAATGAAATTAAATGATGCCGCGAAAAAATACTTCCGCCCAAGCCATGGATAAAAATATAAAGTGTTTCTGGCTTGAGTGTTCCCAACCAAACGCCGTTAAGCTTCATCTTTTTGGCTATAGGGAAAGAAAATAAAGAGATAGACATAAAAAATGCTTAAACAAATTGAATCTTAATATTATAAAGCATTATTTCTAATTAGGCTACAAACAAAAAACCGCCGTTGTTAAAGCGCCGATTTTTTAATACCTATTTTTCTTAAAACGAGGACGGAAAAATTTGGCCTTAAAAGCAGGACGGTGAGACTACGAGCTTTTAAAAATCTTGAAGCCGGAAGCGCGCACCCCGGACCGAAGCGGTCTATTGGGTGCACGACGCTCCATTCGGTTCCCATTAATGGGAGCCGACGTTCTCTTTTTCACAGAACGGCCTTTAGCCTCTTCCTTTAAAAGATACATGGCGCGCCGGAAAGCATAGCGATTACCCCCCTCAAAAGACGGGTTGACAATTGGCGGCGTCACCTCGTAATTTTCAAAACGACGATTATTAGACTTAGGTTTAACCTCAGAATCGTTAATAATTACTCGTGAAGTCGTTTTTTTCAACATCCCCTTACTAGAATAAGATAAGGGACGCAGGGCTGGGAAATTATTTTTAAAACTAGTTTTTTTATTAGAACTCCGAGGCTGCAAATAATCAGGCGTGGCCGTCGGATCAATTTTGTCAGGACGTTTGCGAAAACCGAGGCTATCATAGCGAGGAGCAAGGTTTTGATTAATCTTTTTTTTATGTGAGGACTGATGAATAAATTTTTTGTCCATCAATGATTTGGGCTCAATCATAGATATAGGCTTAACTTTAATCTTATTAACAGCCGACACGCCGAGGAGGCGTACAGGTAGAGTTTGGCGAATTAAACGCTCAATCTTTTGAATTTCTCTAATCTGATCAGGAGCCACGAAAGAAACGGCTTTACCCTTTTTACCGGCACGGGCTGTCCGACCGATGCGATGAACATAATCTTCGGAATTATCAGGTAAATCGAAATTAACAACCAATTCAATGCCGCTAATATCTAAACCACGAGCAGCCACGTCTGTCGCCACTAAGATTCGATGCTGGCCACTGCGAAAACCGGCCAAAGCCGCCTGCCTTTGCGGGAAGGAAAGATTAGAATGAATTTCGGCGGCTTGATATTTTTCAGCTTGTAATCTTTTAGCTAATTTTGAGGCGCCGTGCTTGGTGCGAACAAATATCAAGACCGAAGACCGAAATTCTTTCAATAACAAAAGTAATTGCTCCCAACGGCTATCGCGCGGTAGAAGCAACATCTCTTGTTCCACTAACTCTACTGTCGTCCCAGCCGGAGCAACCTCAATCCTTACCGGCGCCCGCAGGTGTTTCTCCGCTAATTTCATCACCGCCGCCGGCATAGTAGCGGAAAATAAAAGAGTCTGGTGCTGAGATGTAATTTTTTTTAAAACTTCTTCAATCTGCGGCGCAAAGCCCATGTCAAACATCATGTCCGCCTCGTCCAAAACCAAAACGGAAATATCATCCAAGCGAACGGAGCCGCGCTTAAGATGATCAATTAATCGCCCCGGAGTCGCGACTAAAATATGAGGGCGACGACGCAAAGCGTTAAGCTGACGGCTGATGGCTTCACCCCCGATTAAAGACACCGTACGCAAACCCAAAGGCCCGCCTAGGCTGCGCAAGCTGTTTTCTACCTGTCCCGCCAATTCTCGAGTCGGCAATAGAATCAGACCGCGACCTTTAACAAGCGCCAAGCGCTGAAGCATGGGAATACCAAAAGCAAAAGTCTTGCCGGTACCTGTCTGAGCAATACCGACAATATCTTCACCATTTAAAGCGGCGGGAATAGCTTGATGCTGGATAGGGGTAGGCACCCTTAAACCTAAATCAAAAATCACTTTTAAAATTGAATCCTTTATACCCAAACCGGAGAAATCTAACTTAGCTTCCGGAGAGCGCAATTCTTTCTTTAACATAAAAAAATAAGCGGCCGTCAAGCCACTGCGACGATTATAAAATAAAAAGATAGAGAAGCATATCTTGTTTTTAATATAACACAAAAACTCAATATAAGTCAAAGCAAAAATTTTAGAAAAATGTTTTGGCTAATTTTGAGTGGTTCCGGCCGAACAATCGTAGCCTTGATAAAGATCAGCGGCTAAACAGCGACGACCATCAGGTAAAGAACAAACGACATCTACAGCCGCCGACACCTCCCCTCCCAGCCAAGCGCAATATTTCTGCGCCTCCGTATCATAACCACTAGTACGCCGGCCACCGACAGGACAATCGCCATTCATCAATGCCCATTCTTCGCAAGCTTTATTATCTTCAAAATAACAAAGGCCAAACTGAGAACCATCACCTCGACTTTGGATGTGTAAATCTCCGCCTTGTGCCACGCAATTAGCGGAGGTGGGGTTAGCAATAGCGACGCCGCTGGCTTCAATCGCCATCGGATCAACAAAAACATCGCTTTCCGAGGGGAGACTAGAAGCGGTAAACTCAGGTAGCCTTTCCGGAACAACATCGCTAGATAACCGCTCATCAATCATTATTGGCACGGCGCCATTTTCATTTTTTAAATCAATCGGAAAGAAAAAATGGAAAGATAAGAATAAAATAACAACCAAAACCAGCGAGATGATGACTGCATAAAAAGCCAGACGATTATTTTTCATAATGATTATCAATTTTTTATTTATAATTTTCACATCTTTTTAAAAATCATAAACACAAACAAAATATTGCCTTTCAGAGACACATAGCTTATGATGAAGCTATAATATCAATCTTATGCAAACACCTATCCGCAAAGGCGACAGCCGCCTCTTTGCCCCCAAAGATTATCACCTCAGCCCTCAAAAATATGAGGAACTAAAACAAAAACTTATTCAACTCAACGCCAGAAGACCAAAAGAAGCCGCCGAAGTGAAAAGGTTGGCGGAAATGGGCGACTTTTCGGAAAATGCCGGCTACCAACTGGCTAAAGGGCGCCTGCGCGACCTAAACCAACGCCTGCTTGATTTAGAAAATCTGCTTAAGCGCGCCGAAATCATTATCCCGGATAAAAATACCGACAAGGTTAAAATCGGACATCGTGTCACGGTTTTAAATGAAGGCAAAGAAAAAAAATATGTCATCCTCGGTGCCAGCGAAAGCGACCCGGCGGCTGGCATCATCTCCCATAATTCTCCGCTCGGCGCCGGCCTGCTCGGCAAAAAAATTAACGAAGAAATAAAAATACAAATTAATGGCCGGGAAAAAATCTATAAAATCATCAGTATCGAAGTTGACTAAATACGTCCATACTAATACAAACCAGTAATCTCAATTAAGAAGGCAATGACCAAAAGATTTTCAGCGGTTTGTCTTTTACTGTATTTAGCCAACAAAAAATCGGCATTATCGGTAGAAATGGCGCCGGCAAATCAACTCTTGTTAAAATCCTGGACGGTGAAAAACTAATGATGGCAGCAATACGATGATTGAGTGGAGTTGCGCAAGAACCGCATAAATATATGGCTTGCGCACCGATAGCAGCGGCTAAACGTCAAAACCGCCGATATTATAAGTATCTAAAATATCTTCCCAAATAAAATATGCGTCTGGTCAAAGTTTTTAATTAGATATTTTGACGCCTCAAACGGCGATAAGCGACGCAACTCTCGGGCATCTATAACCATATCACAATTTATCGCTCCCTAAAGACCGCAGAGCCCCCTGCAAGGCGCGCAGACCGATAAGCGCACACTTTTCCCGCCGCCAACTGATTTCAATCCCTAATAATTTACGGATATCATCAATGTCCATTTTTAAAATTTCATTCTTGCTTAAACCGATTAATTCTTCACTCAAAATAGAAATAGCGGCCGTAGAAATAGCACAGCCTTTACCGGTAAAAGAAATGGCGCTTACTAAGCCGTCTTTTATTTTTACATAAACAGTCATCTCGTCGCCGCAGCTGCGATTAAGCTCGCGGCCAGAGGCATCAGCAGCGGGCATTTCTCCTCGATGGCGCGGACATTGGTAATGATTAAGAATATTTTGAGCGTAAATATTCATATTAAAAAGAAAAAGATTTTTTAATAGACTGTAAGGCCTGGAAAAAAACATCAATTTCCGCGGTCGTATTATAGAAAGACAGGCTGGCGCGCAGGCTGGCACCGATTCCTAAAGAATCGTGCAAAGGTTGGGCGCAATGATGACCAGCGCGGGTGATAATTCCCTTTTCACCAAGCAAGTCAGCGGCATCATGCGGATGAATGCCTTGCAAGTCCAAAGCAAATAGAGGTAGTCTGCCTTCATTGCCGCCCAGCAAGCGGACAAAAGATAAAGACGATAATTGTTCTAAAAAATAATTTTTTAAGACTTCCTCACGCTTGATTATTTCCGGCCAGGAAATTTCTTGTAAATAGTCGCACGCCGCTCCCAAAGCGATCGCCCCCTCGATATTGGGCGTACCGGCCTCCAGTCTTAGGGCCTCCGCCAAAGGAGTGAAAGACTGCTCTTTCACTTCGGCAATCATCCCGCCGCCACCCAAAAATGGCGGTATTTTTTCCAATAAATCCCGGCGTCCATAAAGCACGCCGACACCAGACGGAGCTAAAAGCTTATGTCCGGAAAAAACCAAAAAATCACAATCTAAATCGTGGACAGCCAACGGATTATGGACGACGCTTTGAGCGGCATCAACAACCGTCAACACTCCCTGCGCTTGCGCTCGCTTTAATATCAACCGTAAATCATAAAACTGACCAAGAACATTAGAGGCTTGTGTAATCGCCAAAACACGTAAACGAGGTTGATCAAAAATTTTATCCAGGCTAAGCTCGTTAAAAGTGCCGTCAGCCTTAATATCAATATATTCTAAAACAACACCGATTTTTTCCTTTAACTGCAGCCAGGGAACGATATTAGCGTGATGCTCGGCCCGGCTCAAAGCAATAATATCGCCAGCTTTTAAATTATTTTCACCCCAAGCCCTAGCGATAAGATTGAGACCAGCGGTCGCACCGGCGGTAAAGACAATTTCCTCTTTATCCGCCCCAATAAAATCAGCTACCTTCTTTCTGGCACCTTCATACAACAGAGTCGCTTCCTCCGATAAAAAATTAGGACCGCGATGAATATTGGCGTTATGTAAATTATAATAATCATTAACAGCTTTAATCACCACCTGCGGTTTGGGCGCGGTGGCGGCATTATCAAAATATACCAGAGCCCGATCATTGTACCTCCTCTTAAGCAAAGGAAAATCTAAACGATAATCTTTCATAAATTAGTCGAGATTAAATTCAAAACTTCGGCGCTTAAAGCTTCATCGGGAAATCCCTGGATAAAATTTTTGGCCAGAGACAAGCTCAACATTTTTTTAATTCCCGCCAAAGACAAGCCCCGGCTTTGCAAGTAAAACAAATCTTCCGGCGCCAGTCTGAAAGTGCTAGCGCTGTGCCCGGCTTTGACGTCATGAGCGGCGATGTTAAGTCCGGGAGTAACTTGCCCGCACGCATTCTCTTCCAAATATAAACGCATATCAACTCTAGTATCGCTTTTCTGCGCCGCCTGAGAAACATTCATGCTAGCCGCATAATCCAAAGATGATTGCCCGCGCAAAGAAGCCTCAACTTTAACGCGGCCGAAACTGCCGCTGTCTTGAAAATTATAATCAGCTTTGATACGCCAATCGTCTTGATTATTTCCCAAAACCAAAGAATGACTATTAACAATGGCGCCAGCACCGATATCATGGATAAATCTAATTTCCGCTTTCAGCGGCTGTAAAAAAAGATAATATAAATTTACCTTGGTATCACGACCGATAGACCACTGCCGCTCAAGCGCGTCAATATCGACAAGCTTATCAATAATCAAGAGATAATTGACTTCGACGCCGGCTTTAAGCAAAAATTTACGAACCGCCAAGGCCGAATTCTTAGACCAACGCTCCACCAATAAAAAGGGCCAGCCGCTATTCAGCTTAATTTCCCGTTCTGTTTGTAATTCTAAAAAATTATTCATAGACACTAACCGACGCTATTTTTCATTTCCAATTCTACCATCCGATTCATTTCCACTGAATATTCCAAAGGTAATTCTTTAGTAATCGGCTCAATGAAGCCATTGACCAGCATCGCCGCCGCTTCCGCTTCCTTTAAGCCGCGGCTGCGCAGATAGAATAAATCTTCTTCATTAATCTTGCCGGCGCTGGCTTCATGGGCGATAGTGGCGCTGGCGTTATTAATTTTTATTACCGGAATAGTGTCAGAGGCTGACAGCTCGTCTAAAATCAAAGCGTCACACTTTACCGACACCGCCGCCTTGTCGGCTTGCGGACCGATTTCCACCAACCCGCGATAAATCGCTTTGCCACCCCCCTTGCTGATACTTTTCATAACGACATTGGAGCTGGTATCTTTGGCGACGTGAATAACTTTAGCGCCGGTATCTTGAACTTGCCCCTCGTTGGCAAAAGCAACGCCGAGATGATCAGCGCTTGCCCCCTCGCCGACGAGAATGGAGCAAGGATAAAGCATCGTGGTATTGCTGCCGAAATTGCCGCCCACCCACTCCATATGCGCTTTCTTCTCGACGATGGCCCTTTTGGTGTTTAAATTATAGGCATCCTTACTCCAGCTTTCTACACTGCTATAGCGGAAACGCGCGCCCTCTTTGACATAAATTTCCACCCCGCCGGCATGCAAAGAATCAACACCGTAACGAGGAGCGCTGCAGCCTTCAATATAATGCGCCTGGGCGCCGCTTTCGACAATAATCAAAGTATGTTCAAACTGCCCCATGCCTTTAGCATTCATGCGGAAATAAGCCTGCAAGGGTTCCTTTATCCTCACCCCAGCCGGAATGTATAAAAAAGTGCCACCACTCCAAACCGCTCCGTGTAAAGCGGCAAATTTATGCAAAGTATTAGGCATCGCCTTCATAAAATAAGGCTCGACCAATTCCGGATGCTGTTTTAAAGCGACATCCATATCTTCAAAAATAACACCCTGGCGCTTGAACTCCGCTTTTAAATTATGATAGACAACAGTTGATTCATACTGCGCGCCCACACCGGCCAAGACTTCCTGCTCTGCCTGAGGTATACCCAGCTTATCAAAAGTATTTTTAATATCAGTGGGCACATCTTCCCAGCTCTGCGCCTGACCTTCCATAGCCTTGGCGTAATAAGTAATCTTGTCCAAATTCAAGCGGGATAAATCCGGTCCCCAAGACGGCAAAGGTTTTTCTTGAAAAATTTTTAATGACTCCAAGCGCTTCGCCAGCATCCAGGCCGGTTCTTTTTTTTCCGCGGAAAGACGTCTCACCAAAACTTCATCCAAACCGCTCTTGGTCCGAGCCATGTAATCAGCTTGATTATAATCATCCCACAAGGAATTATGTGACTTTAAGTCTTCGACCATAATGATTAAATAACACTGGCAAAACCTTCTTTTTCCAAACGGGCGGCCAGTTCCGGCCCGCCACTCTGGACAATCCTGCCACTAGACATCACCAAAACTCTATCCGGCTTGATATATTTTAAAACACGCTGATAATGAGTAACCGCCAGGAGACTATTCTTTTTTTTCTTAAAACGCTGAATAGCCTTGCCCGCCACCGCCAAAGCGTCAACATCGAGGCCGGAATCAATTTCATCGAAAATTGCTAATATCGGATGAGCGAGCGCCAATTGCAAAAGCTCGGCCTTTTTCTTTTCACCGCCGGAAAAATCCTGATTCAATTGGCGATTGGACCAATCGCTCCTGATATCTAAAGCCGCCAATTCATCATTAAGCTTCTTCTTAAAAGCAAAAACGCTGCCAGCTTCCCGACCACGGGCAACTTGCAAAGATTTGTAGGCATTAAATAAGAAAGGAAATAATTCCAAACCGGCGATTTCCCGCGGTTCCTGAAAAGCTAAAAACAAACCGGCCGCCGCTCTTTCTTCAGGCTTAGCAGAGCTAATGTCTGTACCCTGAAAAATAATCTGGCCGCCAGTGATTTGATAATTAGGATGACCCATTAAGACATGAGCCAGGGTGCTCTTACCGGAACCATTTGGACCCATGATAACAACGCTCTCGCCCAAAGTCACGGAAAAATTGATCTCATGCAAAATTTCCTTGTTACCGGCGGTCACGCTTAAATTTTTTACTGTCAACAAATCCATATTATTATAAAAGCGAAGCTAAATTTTTTTTAGCCAAGCTGGATTTAATATCATTTAAAAGCAAGGGCCAAGCATTTTTGAGACCGCACTGTTGAAAATGCGGACAAGTCTTATTATGACTGTGAGTACAGCGCACCTTCATTTCTCCGGACAAGGCTTCCAAAATTTCTAAAATCTTTATCTGCTTAGCCGGCCGAGCCAAATAATAACCACCGCCCACCCCTTCCCGGCTCTTCACTAAACCGGCTCTCTGTAAAGAATTGGCAATCTGGCTTAAATACGATGAAGACACCTGAAGGTGCTTGGCCAGGGACGATAAAGGCATAATCTCCCCCGGTAATTTGGCTAAATGCAACATAATCAATAAGCCATAATCAGTTTTGGCGTTAATTTGGAACATAATAACATCGTTTAACTATAAGTAAATTAATTATAGTTAGTTTGTTAAAAAAAGCAAGCTTTAAGCCACTTAAAAAAAGAAAGCTGCCAATAACCGAAGTTAAAGGCAGCTGGAGGCAAGACAGCCCCAAAAACATTAAACCATACAAATTTACAAACTACCAAACTATGAAGGGGCCATCTGGGAAGAGGGCAAGCGACTAAATAAGATCCCTAAAGATCTCTATAGATTGGCTTGCGATATAAAGTAACTAACCCTATTCTAATACTTATCCTTAAAAATGTCAAGCCGATAATGTATTAATTTTTTTCTTAGCCTTAACAATCGTCGCTTTCGCTTCTTTCTTTACTTTTTTTACAATTTTCTTAGCTGATTTGACGCCGGATTCAATTTCTTCGGCCGCTGATTGCGTCACTTTTTCCAGCTTTTTAACGGCCGGAGCGATTTCCCTATCCTCAAAACGCTTAATTTTACCGACTGCTGTTTCTAAAAAACCGTCGCTCTGCAGAAGATCAAGAATGCGATCAAGCTTAATATGAACAGTGGCTAATTGTTCCCGATAATTATCACGCGGCGGCATCTTGGTCTCTTGGCGCTTTTGATCAAATCCGCGGAAGCAGGCATCGCAAAAAACCAGCTTACCGGGAGTGGGGCGAAAAGGAACTTCGCAATCAGCGCCACAATCACTACAAACCGCTTGATACATTGTTGGACGCTCCTTGTCGCGCCCGCCGACACCGCGCTGAGACTTAGATTTACCGAAAGCACTGCGACCGCCAAAATCTCTTTTTCCTCCAAATCCACCCAAACGCCTCGTTTCTCCTCTAAAATTTTGCATAAATTTAAATAATATTTTCTATATAATAATAAATAAAATACAGGCGAATCAAAGTATATAAAATAATCTATTTTTCTCGATTTAGCGCAAAGTATAGCCACCATCAACAATCAAAGTCTGACCGGTTATGTAATCAGCTAATGGCGAAACCAAAAAAACAACTGCCTGAGCGATATCATCCGGTCGACCCATCCTTCCCCAAGGAATCATGGCTTCTGTCTGCTTCTTGGCTTCCGGTGCCATGCCCGTACTGGTACCTGGAGTCTCAATCACCCCCGGGGCAACACTGTTTACATTAATTTTCTTCTCCGCTAATTCTAAAGCCAGGGCCCTGGTTATGCCAACAATACCGCCCTTAGAGGCACAATAATGAGTTAAACCGGTAAAACCAACAAAAGCGGCGATTGAAGAAATGCTCACAATTTTACCACCGGCAGGCATTAGTTTAGCCACTGCCTGAGAGCAAAGGAAAATACTCTTTAAATTTACATCAATTACTTTATCCCAATCATCCTCGCTTATTTCCAAAAACGGTTTAAAGGGATAAATGCCGGCATTGTTAACCAGAATATCTATCCGCTCAAATTCCGCCATTGTGTCAGCCATTAATTTCGCCACCGCCTCGCCGTCGGCGACATCACACGGCAAAGCTAGGGCTCTACCGCCTTTATCCTTAATTTCCGCGGCAGCACTGACGCAATCCACTAAACTGACATCGCTCACGACCACCGAAGCGCCGGCGCTGGCCAAAGCCAGAGCGATACCCCTGCCAATACCGCGACCGGCACCGGTGACGATCGCAACTTTGTTTTCTAAGTTCATATATTTTAAATTTTAAATTAAGCTAACTTATTTATCCAAATCAAATTAATTTTGTAAACTCATCTAAATATCCTGCTCCACAAATATACTCCATTTCAGCTAAAACCATCTGAACTGATTTGTAGGGACTCGCTGGTAGCGAATAAACGTATTTATATTTTTTATATTTAGGAGTATATAAAGAACCTGATAAATTACATAAACTCATAAAAAGAGAAAATAAAATTTCATCTGCCTTTTCCGAATTAGAAATCTCTTTCGAAAACATCTTGTCGTCTGGAAAACGAATATGGACCGTTAATGGGCCCAATTCTTCTGTAATCATTTTTACGGCTGCATGCCTTATATAACCATTGTTATGTTGCAATAATTGAAGTAACCAGGAAAATAAAAAATCCGGAGAATTATTTCTATCTCGTAAAAAATAAATTACTGAAAGAGCCATAACAAAATTTTCCTGACGCCAAGTTTCTTGTATTTTATAATATTCCCCAAAAGCACCATTAATAATATTTCTAATATCAATATATAAATATTTATCTCCTTTTGAACTATATAATATTTTTCTTATCTGACGAGAAGCTAGGCGACTTTTTTCTTTGTCACCACTTAAAATTATTTTAAAAGATTCTTTAATAGCGCCCATATATTTGAAAATTAATCAGTTCACTCATATTTATTTCTTAAACTTTAAACATTTTAAACTTTGTAATAAAATTTTTATACTCCATTTCTGAAATTATACGCATTATTTTTTTTCTTTTTGTTGTTTTGACAATTTTAACAACATAATATACAAAAAATTGAATTATTGAACTTACAAATTTATCGAAACTTTACTTATAGTTTAACAAAAATTTTGCCTTTTGTAAAAACAAATCAAAAACACCTTCGCTAAAAGGTGTCTTTGATAAAATCACTTAAATCTGCAAAAGTTCTATTCCCTTCAGGGTGCATCACCCTTGTGGGCATCGAACCCAAAAACGCTCGGCTTTCGGGTATCTTTCACAGAAAATGTCCTTGCACGGGATGAGGGAATCGAACCCCCGGCCGCTCTTTTGGAGAGAGCAATGTTACCACTACACCAATCCCGCAATTTTAACTAAATTTACGTAATCTTTTAATAATAAAAAGCTCCTTTAATATTCTACTATTTCTATAGATAATTAACAAGACCATTTATAACCCGGTTTCTTATTTATTCCAGTATGCGGTTTATTATACACAGAAAATCAATTTTTACAAATATCCTTTCACTGGAAAATCATAAAACCGCCCAAGGGACGGTTCTATTAATTCTCTATACCAAAAACCCTATTCTTCTCCATCAAAACCTGGCTTTCTGATTTCCATCGGATGACCGCAGCAGATCAGTTGACCGCCGCCATCTTTGACAAACTTAACTTCGTTACCGCAAGTCCGGCAGAAATATGTTTTATTGACTCTATCGCTCATATAAAATAAATCATATTTTAGTCAACGCAGTATCTAAAAATTTACGCCAGCGAACATCAAAACCGCTGCGATTATTCTTATCCAAAGTTAAATGATGAAAACCATGCATAATTTTTTCCATAGCCGCATTTAAATCCTCGATAGAAAATTCTTGAATAGCTTCTATCGGTAAATCTAGCAACTCATCTGGACTCATTTTATCAATCTCTACCGCATAACGCACATTATCGATAAAACCGGGCTCATTTTGTAATCTCTCCTGAAAAGACATAAATTTAATTAATAAGTTTCTACAAAGACTTCGAAGTGCGCCTGCGGATGCTGGCAAGAAGGACATTTTTCCGGCGCTTCCGTGCCTTCGTGGATATAGCCACAGTTATTACATTTCCATCTCTTCACTTCCTTTTTCTTAAACACTTCTCCCGTCTCCAAATTATCATACAATTTCTGATAGCGTTCAGCGTGGGCCTTCTCGGCTTTAGCGACATTGCGGAATAAAGCCGCTAGTTCATGATGTCCTTCTTCGGTGGCGTCGGCGGCCATCTGCTGGTACATGTCTGAATATTCATAAGTCTCCCCCTTCACTGCCTCGGCTAAATTCTTCAAAGTATCTTCATTAATCAATTCTAATTGCTTAGCCCAGAGCTTGGCATGTTCTTTTTCGTTTAAAGCACTTTCTTCAAAAATATTGGCAATCTGGACATAACCGGCTTTACGGGCGACAGAGGCGAAATAATCATATTTATTACGCGCCATTGATTCGCCAGCAAAAGCAGTTTCTAAATTCTTTCTCGTTTTTTCTTTTAACATATTATTAATATTAATTATAATTATCTCCGTCCTAATTTTTTTAAAGTTTCCTTGTGCCTCTTCTTTTCCTCGGCCGCTTCCTCTTCCCGTTCTTCCTTAGTTTTCTTCTCGGCTATCTTTATCTCTTTATTTTCTGCATTACAACCGTCGTCTAAAGAATTACAAAATTCCAATTCATAGATATGGAAAATGGTAACGGCAATAGAGATAATCAGCGGACCGATAACTACACCCCAGAAACCAAAAAGAGCAATGCCTCCCAGAATAGAAAAAACCACGAAAATCGGATTAACCTGCGCCTTGCCTTTAATCATATAGGCGCGAATAATATTATCAATATTGCTAATAACAATCATTCCCCATAATAAAATGAAGATGCCCTGCCAGATTTTGCCAACCAAAAGATAATATACACCCATCGGCACATAGAAAATCATGGAGCCAATATAAGGGAGTAGTGAAAGAAGAGCGACTAACATGCCGGCCAAAAAGGCAGGAAAACCGACAATCGCGAAACCAATCGCCCCCACTAAACCTTGAGCGGCGGCAGTGACAAAAGTGGAAAGGATGGTAGTGTAGCTGACGGCGCGGAATTTCTGGAAAATTTCCCGGTCATAGACATTGGGCAGAGGGGAAAGATACATAAAACGCTCCAGCATCTTTTTGCCATCAACAAAGAAAAAGAACATGGTGATGATAATAATGAACAAAGAAATAATGAAATTAGTCGTGCCTTTTACCAGCATTGTCGCTCCCGACAAGAGCCAATTACTCAACTGCTTAAAAACATCGAGAAAAAAATTCTTGAAAGTGTCATTATTATAATATTGGGAAAAATTAATAGTGCCCAAAAGCTTATCCGGCAAAGCGCTGGTCTGAATAACACCGTTAACGCTATGGCTATTAAAAAAATTTATCGCCTGGGCATAGGCTGTCGCCGATTGCTGACCGGCATAAATTACCAAACGAACAGTTGGAATAATAATCAGGATAACCAAAAAAAAACACATTAAAAGGGCAGCCAGATTCTGACGCCCTTTTAAGAATTTGATCAATTTAAGATAGGGGGTATAAAAAATGGAAACAAGAATAGCAGCTACCAAAATTTCCGTTAAAAACGGCTTAAAGATGAAATAGCAGCCCACCAGCACCAATCCCAAAAGGATCAGTAAGAAGGGCTTAGTTAGGCTTTTAGTCATAATTGCATGGGGGCGGCCGCGGAAACGGCCGGAATAAAAACCAAATTTATAAAAACCGAGTCGCCAAAGACGACCGGCAGAAATTTATTTTGTTTCCTTGTGCAAGGTGTGCTTCTTGCAGTGATCGCAATATTTCATCATTTCCAATCTTTCCTTCAAGGTCTTCTTGTTCTTGCGGGAAAAATAGTTGACGGTCTTGCACTCGGTGCATTCAAGCTTGATCATGTTGTCCTGGGACATAGTGAAAGGAGAAAACGAGCGAAACGCGCTTCTTAAAAAACCTTGAACACGCGGGTCAGCCGTTTATGTTTAGAAAATATTAATTACTCTAATACAATAAATAAAAATAAGGTAAAAGTCAACCGTATGGATACTTATCTTAGTTATAAATAGAATAAATTTACCCTATTTTTGACAATATTGGCAATAATGAGTTCCTCGACCCGCCACTTTTATCTTTTGCAGAGGCCGCCCACAGAGCGGACAAGCCTGGCCATGGCGCTGATATACCTTTAATTGTGCCATAAAATTGCCTTTTTGTCCTTGGCCATCAACAAAATTACGGAAAGTCGTGCCCCTGGCCTTAATTGCCTTCTTAATAATATTGCCCATGGCTTCTCGTAGTTTTTCAATTTCTGTTTTCTTTAAGCTCTTAGCGGAACGATTAGGTCTGATGCCGGCCATAAACAAAGATTCGTCAGCATAAATATTGCCAAGTCCAGCAATTAATTTCTGATTGAGAATAACGGCTTTAACCGGTGCCTCCCGGTGTTTAAAAATTGCCTGCAAATAAGTATAATCTAAAGCTTTGTCCAGCGGTTCCGGGCCATAATTATCCGCTAAAATCTTTTCTAAAGATTTTTTATCAACTAGTTTGATATAACCGAATTTGCGCAAATCATTAAAAAATAAACGACCGCCATTATCAAAATCAAAGAAAGCGCGAGTAAATTTGTTAGGCAAATCCCCGCCAACCGCCGCCGCCAAAGAATTATTAGATAAACTATGTCCACCCGCTATCTTTTTGTCGCCAGCAATAAATATCAGCTGTCCAGTCATTTTTAAATGCAAAAGCAGATATCTGTCTGTGTCTTTAAAATCTAAAATCAAAAGCTTACCCCGTCTCCGCACGGCTGTCACTTTCTTGCCGGGCAAAAACTTAGCCAAAAAAGCCGCTCCGGGAGCGACGTTTTTGAAATCTATAAATTTTACATTTTGGAAACTAGCGCCAATTACATATTTTTCCAAATCTCGGCGTATAGTTTCTACTTCAGGTAATTCCGGCATACTACAAAATAAAAACGAGAAACAAAATCACCGCCAAAGAAAATAACTCAACGGCAAAAATCTTAGTCAAACTCCAACCGATTTTATCAGGATCAATTAAGGGCATATAATTTTATTATAACAAAGAAAAGCCTAAATTAAAACGGACACGAACCTGATTCTTCTTGGGAACCGAGCGGACATCCCCCCAAAGTAGCCTGTGTCTGATTATCTATAAACAATCTAGAAACGGCAAACATAATCAAACCAAAAACCAATAAAACTAAAATTTGCCAATAATTAACTTTCTGAATATCTTCCTTCTTCCTGGCTTCACAGACTCCGCCCGGACATAATTGTGCCTTGTTGCCGGTCAATAAATTATACAGCTTGCAACCGACGCAAATACCGAAAGCACTCTCCAAAAAAAGTAAAATAACACAAATAAAACAAATAAGGCAGCTGAAAGTAAAAGGAATAATATTTAATATTAAGCTCGCCACCATAATTAAAGCTAAACCTAATCCTAAACTCCAGGCAAAACGCTTCTGCGGCGCGCCGGTGTATTCCGGTTTCTGTCCCGATACCGCCAATCTCCCTAAAATCATCACTGGCGCATATTTGGGATTAACGAAAACCCTAATTAAAAATTCAACTGTGAAAGCGATAATAAATATTTTGATAAAAGTAAAATTTCCGGCTAATAAAACATTAGATAAGGAAATCATAGCAAATAAAAACAAAATACCGGCAGCAGCACGCGCTTCCCTTTCGTTTAAAACCGGCACTTGATAGGCTTCCATTTTTTCGCCAAATTGAAATATCTTATGCATAAAAATAAATTAATTAATAATTAATAAGTAAAATTATACCCTATAGCTAATTCTAACTCAAACAAAAATTCTCCCAATAAGGAAGAATTATAATGGTGGGGAGCCTGATATGATTTGGGAACCTGGCTCATTAATAAGAAGAATACTAGTATTATAGCTCTTTAGAAACCAAAAAAGAAGTCCGTAGACTTCTTTCAATCTAAATACTTTAGTTAGATTGTTTAGAACTAGAAGAGGCTATTAAATCTTTCGGGAACTTGGCAACCACATCCCATATGAGTATTTGCCCAGTTGAATAAATCATCCTGTAGCGACATCTGTGCCTCGTCTATTTCTGCATTATAAATTGCGATATAGAATTGGTACAAAATAGGATATGATTCCAGGCTTTCAACTTTGAATCCCTTTGATTTCAGCTCTTCCCATTTTTTAGACGAGCTAATTTTATTTTTAGGAATCATTGTTCCGCCCATATAGCCACCGGCCATTGTTTCCACAGTATTTATTGATAATACTGTTCCATCTTCTTTAATAAGAAGAAATTCTTCGGAGGTAAATCTAATAATGTTCATGGTTCTGTTCCTTTTTAAAGATTAAATAATTAATTAATTTGGACTAATTACTAAACACACCTAAATTTAGACGAACTTGGTAATTAATCCAATTTAACCTCTTTTTAAATGAACTATTTTTAATATCTATATAATAGCATACTTTTAATTAAATGTCAATGGTTTGTAAATTTACACAATAAAACCCAATAAAATCAAGATATTTTAAAATATTGGCTCAACTATAACTCAAGGAGGCCAAAAAAGTGAATAAGTCTATTAATAATCAAACCCGATGTTCAAAAATTACCCCAAAATGGGACAAGACTACCTCAAAACACCAATAAAAATTTTAAAATTCGGGATTCAGTCTTGCATGCAAGATGGTGCAAGTCGTTTCCGTATAACTAGTAGTATAAAGATTTCTTTTCTTTTATATGACTTCTCTATTAACCAAGGAAAAAACTTTGTTTAAAAGAACTTCTAATTAGAATAGAAATCTTTACTAATTATCTAACCAATATAAAATTTCTCCATGCTCGCAAGTCCTTAGAAGACAAGAGCAAACAAATATTATCCCTGGAAAGCCAAGTCAATAAAATGAAAAAATTGGCTCATAGTTTAGGTTTGGAAATTGATAAAATATATACGGAAAGCAAATCGGCTAAACTGCCAAATAATCGGCCTGTATTTTTAGAAATGCTTAAATTATTAGAAAATAA
>Ga0116182_1000585_pt1 | contig 40208 bp, 30 predicted proteins | sample AD_UKC077_MetaG_FD_89805 | JGI IMG/M metagenome (GOLD analysis project Ga0116182, IMG submission 89805) | Active sludge microbial communities of municipal wastewater-treating anaerobic digesters from USA - AD_UKC077_MetaG | ecosystem: Engineered > Bioreactor > Anaerobic > Digestate | place: USA...
CAGCATCACTCTTTTCGAGAAAACGCCCATTTTACAGGCTCTTTCTCAAACACCACCACCAACGATTATGCCTGACCTCAACAATCAGCCCGATTTACCGGGGTTTTTAACCGGACAGCAGTGTGTTACAGTATGAAACAAATTGGCTTCGCAATCATCGCCCTGTGGCTGGCCGGCGTCGCGTCCGCCAGCGAGGTTTATATCAATGAAGTGCTGCCCAACACCCCCGGGAGCGACACGGGCAATGAATACTTTGAATTGCGCGGCACCCCCAACCTGCCCCTGACCGGTTATTATTTGATCAGCGTGGAAGGTCAAGGCACCGGGACGCCCGGCAAAGGCGACATCAATCAATTCTTTGATTTGAGCGCGTTCTCACTCGGCGCGAATGGGTATCTGTTTGCGCGCCAGGCGGGGAGCAAATACACGCCGACCGCTCCCGGGGCCACCGTCATCGAGAACACGCTCGGCACGGGTTGGGGACAGGCAAACGCGGGCGGCGTGGGCAGTACGGTGGGGCATTATTCCGATGGCACCCAGGTGGACTTGGAAAACAGCGCCACCACGATTCTGCTGGTGAAAGTGGCGCCGGGTGGCGTGACGCCCACCAATACCATTGACCTGGACACGGACAACGACGGGTATCTGGATTTGCCCGATGGCTGGACGGTGGTGGATTCGGTGGGGATCATGGATGGGGCCAATGCGGCGGCGACGGACTCCCTTTATGGGGCCATTAATTTCCGGGCACCCGACACGAACGGGAACTACGTCGGCACCTGCGTTTACGGCAACATTATCAATGTGCCGGGGCCGCTCACCACCAGCGCGGGCACCTTTTACGTGGGGCGCAAAGGCGAGTCCACCGGTTCGACGGCCTACGATTGGGTGGGGGCCATTATTGACGGCAAGGCGTCGGCACCCCGGGATTTCATTTTTCACAGCGCCAGCGATCCCGCCTACAACGGTCTGAAAATTGCCGATATGGCCTACGGCGGGCCCAATCTGGCACCTCCCGTCGAGCCGCTGCCCCCCGCGCCTCCCGTTTTGATCGGGCCGGCCAGCGATGCGATGGACATCGCCACGACAGCGGTTTTGCAGGCCAGCGTGAGTGATCCGGGAGGCAGTAATTTAACCGTCACCTTTTACGGCGGCCCCGTCGCCACCGGCCCGGACTTCACCCTCGTCGCGCTGCCCGATACGCAATACTACAGCGCGCAGGCCCGGCGCGGACTGCCGGCCATGTTCACTGCGCAAACCGATTGGATCGTCGCCAACCGCCTCGCGTGGAACATCGCCTACGTGGCGCATTTGGGCGACATCGTGGATACCGGCGATGTGCTGTCCCAATGGCGCAATGCCACCAACGCACTTTACCGGCTGGAAGATCCGCTGACCACCGGCTTGCCGGAGGGCATTCCTTATGGGGTGGCGGTGGGCAATCACGATCAGGCGCCCAACGGCGATCCCAGCGGCAACAGCACCGCTTACTTCAACCAGTTCTTTGGCGTGGACCACTTCGCCGGCAAGGCGTACTACGGCGGTCATTACGGTGACAATAACGACAACCACTTCGATCTCTTCTCCGCCGGGGGCATGGATTTCATCGTCGTTTACTTCGAATACGATACCAAGGCCAACGCCGCCGTGCTCTCCTGGGCCAAGGCGCTCCTGCAGACCCATGCCCACCGCCGCGCCATCGTCGTCAGCCATTACATCGGCCGCGCCAGCACCCCGTCCTCGCTGGGATCGCAGGGGAGCGCCATCTATAAAGCGCTCCGGTCCCAGCCCAACCTGTTTCTCATGCTCTCCGGCCACGTCAATGGGGAGGGATCGCGCACCGATGTCTATGCCGGAAACACGGTTCACACCCTGGTGGCGGATTACCAGTTCCGCCCCGGCGGCGGCGATGGATTCCTGCGGTTACTGCGTTTCTCGCCGGCTTTCAACCGCGTTCGCGTCTTCACTTACTCCCCTTGGCTGCGCGAATACGAAACCGACGCGGACAGCCAATTCGAGTTCGCCTACGACATGCAGGCGGCGGCAACGGCCTTTACACCGCTGGCAACCAATCAGGTGGCTTCCGGCAGTCTGGTGAATTACACTTGGCCCGACTTGTCCCCCGGGGCTGCCTATGATTGGTATGTTACGGTCAGCAACGGACGGGAATCGGTGGCCAGTCCCATCTGGCGTTTTGCCACCGCGCCGGAGAATCCGCCGTGGACCAATCTGGCGCCGATTCTCAATGAATTTGCGCATCACACCATGCCGGCCAATACCACCACGGAAATTCCGTTCACGATTGACGACCCAGAAACAGATCCCACCAATCTGGTGGTGACCGCTTCTTCCAGCAACGACGCACTCCTGCCGCCGGCGGGCATTTCAATCGGCGGAACGGGGGCCGATCGCGTGCTGCAATTAACGCCCGCGCTGGATCAAGCCGGGGCCGCGTGGCTCACGGTGGCCGTGAGCGACGGCGATTACACGCCCAGCAAATCGTTCATGCTCAAGGTGCTGCAGCCGGAGATTCTCGCGCTCTGGGATTTCAACAGTAATCCGCCGGACAACAACTCGTCCACCGGCACCCTGATTCCGGCGATGGGCGCCGGTGTCGCCGCTAGCGTGGGCACGGCGACCAATTCGCTGAACAGCGATGTGGCGTCGCGCAGTTTTGATCCCCGCCAGTCGGACAACTCCAAATGGCGCCTGGCCTCGTTCCCGGCGCAAGGCACCAGCAACCGGACCAGCGGCGCGGAATTCCGCGTGAGCACGGTTGGCTACCGCAACATTGGCGTCTCCTGGGATCACTACAACAGCGCCGCCGCCAGCCGGTATTGGCGGGTGCAATACACCGTGGACGGCATCCACTTTAACAACACAGCCTTCGTTTATACGAATCCACACGAAACACTGTGGTTGCCCACCGGACTCAGTCTGGCCGGCCTTCCGGGTGTGGACAACAATCCCAACTTCGGTCTGCGCATCGTCAGTGAATGGGAAAGCACCGCCACCGGACACGGCGCCGATCAGTATCGCGGCACGCAAGCCAGCGGCGGCTACAGTCCCACCGGGACGCTTTGGCTGGATATGGTTACGATCTCGGGAGAGATCCTCCCGCCCCAGCTCGCCTTGGATCGGGTGGAGAATCGGCTTCTCCTTTCCTGGCCCACCAATCAATGGTCGTTTACGCTGCAGAGCCGGACCAGCCTGTCCGCCGGCCATTGGGAGGTCGTGCCCACCCCGCCGCTGGTGACCAACGGCTACAACCTGGTGGTAACGACCAATACCGCCAGCACCCGTTTCTTCCGCCTGGCCCGCTGAGCAAGTCTCAATGGGAAACGGATGCCGCGGGCGCGCGCAGGCGGGCGGCGCGGTCGAAGTGTTCCCGCGCTTCTTCGTCCCGCCCCTGTTGTTGCAGGAGCAGGCCCAGTTGATAATGCGGCAGAGCCAGCCGGGCATCGTCGGCGCCGACTTGGCGTTCGCCGAGCCGGAGCGCCTCACGGTAGTGGAACTCCGCCTCTTGCGGACGGTCAAACTTGGCCAGCGCCAAGCCCAGGTTGTAGTGGGCGTTGAGATGGTCCGGCTGCAGCGCCAGGACGCGCTGGAACGCCTCCATTGCCTCCGCCTCCCGCCCCTGCCGGCCCAGGATCACGCCGTAGTTGTAGTGCCCTTCCACGGAATCGGGATGACATCTGAGCGCCTCAAGGAAATGCTCCGCCGCCGCATCCAGCGATCCTTGGGCAAGCAGGAGCAGGCCCAAATTCAAGTGCGCTTCGTAATAGGTCGGTAAAATTGCCAAAGCCTGTTCGTAGTGATATTGCGCTTCCGCTGTGCGGCCAACCGTCGCCAGGTGAAATGCCAGACTGTGGTGGGCCAGGTAGTTCTTTTCGGTGACCGCCAATGCCCGGCGAAAAAGCGTCTCGCTGTTCTCCCAGTGCCGCAGTTGATAATGCGTGGCCAGACCACCCGCAATCAACAGGGCCCCCAAGGTCAGGCTGGCCATCATGGCCTTTGGTCGCCCCGCTGAAGTCCACTCCGCCACACTCCAGATCAGCGCCACGAAAATTCCGATTAGCGGCACGTACGTGTAGCGGTCCGCATAAGCCTGGTCGCCCACCTGCACCAGCCCGATCACGGGGATCAACGTTCCGACATACCAAAACCATCCGACCGCCAGCCAGGGTCGCCACCGGATCTGTCCCACGACCCCTCCGGTTATCAGCGCCAGCAACAGCGCCGCGAAAATAATCCAAGGCCAGGGTTGCGCTCCTGGGTGGGGATAAAAAACCGCCAGATCATCGGGCCACACCATCTTCCGGAGATACACCACGTAGGCGGTTGCCGCATTGGTGATCCGTTGGTCCAGCGGCACGCGGCTGAGCGAGGCGACCGCGCCGCCGCGGCTCTGTGCAAAAAACGTCACCCCGCACGCCGCCACCGTCAGCAGGAAAAACGGAATCTTCTCGCGCAACAGCGCGGCCCAATCACTTGGACGGGGTGTTGCCAGCGAGACCCGCCGCAGCGGCCACACATCCAACAACAGCAATACCAACGGCAGCGCCACCACCATGGGTTTGCTCAACAGGCCCAGTGCAAAACAGATCAGTGCGGCCAGATAAGACCCGCGGGCGCGTTCGCGGGCGCCCATCCGGCGTTGCGCATAACCGGCGTAAAACCAGAGGGACAACAGCCAGAACAAACCGCTCAGCACATCCTTTCGTTCGGAGACCCAGGCCACGGATTCTACATGCAAAGGATGTAACGCAAAGAAACCGGCCACGAACCCGCTGGGCCAGAGCTGGCCGGTCAGGCGCCACAGCACCCCCAACAAGAGCAGGCTGTTGACGCCATGCAACAGCACATTGGTCAGATGCGGTCCCCACGCGGCGGTCCCAAAGAGTTGCACATCCGTCATGAGGGAAAGCCAGGTCAACGGATGCCAGTTGCTGGCGTGGACCGTTGTGAAAGCCCAGACCACGCCTTGCCAAGTCAGCCCCGCCAGCACCTCCGCGTTCTGGGTAAAATAAAGCGGGTCGTCATAATTGACGAACTCGAGCCGCAACGCCGGCCAGTAGAAGAACAGGGTCAAGGCGGCCAACAGGACGGCAGCGCTCCCCACTCGAAACTTGTTTGCGTTGTTTTCCATGTGCGGCTCGTGCGGCGCGGGCCAAGGTAAGGCTGGGCCGGAGAACCCGGCAAATCATTTTGCGTGCGGCCTGCGCGCGGAAGAACGCAGCACCCCCAGCGGGCAATCCCAAGTGAAAGGCCCTGGTCGCATGAAGGCGGAACCCAGGCGTAGCTCATTATGGCATTGATGTCGGCGGGCACTTCTGCGTATTAGCTGGCTGACATGCCCAACAGATTCAGAAACCATTTTATGTCGAGTCGCTTTGGAAATTGGGAGGCCGATGTATTTATCCACCAGCAACGACCGTCGGACGGACAATTGCGGGCTGCGGTCAGATGGAAATCCGCGTGCTGAGATGGCCACCCCAACCATCAACCGACTGGACTACGAAAGTGAGCTGTGGCGCGACGGCTTGACGCGCGTGGCCGGGGTTGATGAAGCCGGACGCGGGCCGCTGGCCGGACCGGTGGTGGCGGCGGCGGTGATGTTGCCTCCCCGGTGGCGTGAAACCGGTTGCGACGAGCGGTTGCGCGGGCTGAACGACTCCAAGCAACTCACCGAAGCCCGGCGCGAAGAATTTTTTGCCGTGCTAACTTCGCATCCTGAAATTTGTTTTGCCATTGCCTGCGTGGACGCCGCCGTGATTGACCGGCTGAACATTCTGCAAGCCACTCACCGGGCGATGGCCGAGGCACTTAGGCAATTACGACCACCGCCCGAACACGTGTTAGTGGACGGCCGGCCGGTGAAGTCGCTGGATTATCCCCAGACGGCCTTGGTGAAGGGCGACGCCCGCAGTTATTCCATCGCCGCCGCCAGCGTGCTGGCAAAAGTCACGCGGGACCAGATGATGCACAAATTTGAGCAGCAGTATCCAGGCTACGGTTTCGCCGAGCACAAAGGCTACGGCACCCCGCAACATCTGGCCGCCCTCGCCAGGCTCGGGCCCTGCCCGATCCACCGGCGTAGTTTCGCGCCGCTCAAAGCGCGGCAGGGAGCGTTATTTTGAGGCGTGAACCTGATTCGGCGCATCAAGGAACGATTGACCGGCCCAGCGCGGCCGGAGCATCTGCGACGCGGCAAGTTGGGCGAGCGCGCCGCGAGGAAGCATCTTCGGAAACACGGACTCAAGTTTTTGACGGCGAATTTCCGGTCGGCGCACGGCGAGATTGATCTCGTGTTTCGTGACGGCGATTGCTTGGTGTTCGTGGAAGTGAAGGCGCGGTCCTCGGAGAATTGGACGCGTCCCGCCGCCGCCGTCAACGCCGCCAAACGCCGCCGGCTCTCCCAAACCGCGCTCGCCTATCTGCGGCAGTTGAAAAATCCGCGGGTGAAAATTCGTTTCGATATCGTGGAGGTGTTGCTCGCAGAGGGAAAAGTGCGCGAGGTGCGGCATTTGCCCAACACCTTTCCCTTGGAACGCCCCTATCGGCACGGGTGAAAACAGGAGGGCAGGCGTGAATTGCCCGGCGGCGTTTCGTTCCGGTCGCCGACGGGCGATGGTTATCTCCAGTAAAAACTCAGCACGGGCACATCGCGGGGGCTGTTGCGTCCCACGATGGCGATAAACGTGCGTTTGTAACTGTTGACCTCGGCTTCCACAGTGACTTCAAAGGTGCGGCTGCGTTGGTCAAAATACCGGGCGGCCACCGCGGCTTCCTGCTGGCTCAAGCCGGCGCTGGCCAGAAACGCGAGGACGTTCATGCCCTGACTCCCGGCGGGCGTGTCGTCGTCGGTGCCCTCCTGGCCGTCGTACCCGGAACGCAGGGTGATGATCTGGGCGGCGCGGTTTTCATCAATGAAAGGGACCATTTGCAGCACCATGAGCGAGGCGGTGTTGATATTGATTTTGCCGGAGGAAATCGGCGTGAAGAGGTCCATCAATCCGACGGGATAGCCGAGAGGGGTGCCCACGCGGCCCAGGCGTTGGTTCTGGCGCTCGAACCGACCGGGCGTGTGGTTGGTGCTGGCGGGACCAAAATAGAGGTCCGGCGTAACCCCGCGCACCAGCAGCAACTCGGACAAATCGTCAATCGGCCGGTTCTTCGCGTAATACGGCGGAATGAGGGTCTGATAATAATCACTTTCCGCGCCGCCAATGTGCGTGTTGTCATCGGGATCCACCCAATCCAGGATGGCGGCGATCACTGCGGGGAACTCGCCGGCATCCGCGTCCATGAGCATGAAAGCGCGTTGGAGCACGGCTTCATCGGCCACATTGATGTTAAACTTTCGCTCCAGGTCCATGATCTTGACGGAGAACCGGCCGTTGCCCAGCTCGACATCGGTCAGGCCGATGCCGGTGAGGGGGCTGTTGGAAGTGCATTGTCCTCCCGGACCACCCGCCCAAATCTGGTTCAGTGAGTCGTAGGGTTCGCATCCCAGCGCGAGTTGCTGCGCGAGGACGAATCGGGCCAGTTCCACGCCGGACCGGCCCAACCATTGCAGTTCGGTTTCGGAATTCGCATTACGCGCCAGTTTGGTTTCCACCTTCATCGAATAGGCAAAACCGCCCGCCAACACCGACAACACCAGAATCGTGATCATCACGATGATCAAGGCGATGCCGGCGGAAGCGGATGGACGACGAATGCGCATGGCTCGGTTGTTCAACGGGGCGGTACCGGCGCGGGCATAGGCAAGGCGGGGCCGCCCGGGCCACCTGGGACAATCGGGCCTCCGGGGGTGCCTGGCGCTCCGGGTGTTCCCGGTGCTCCTGGTACGCCCGGAGTGCCCGGCGCGCCGGGGATTCCAGGTTGTCCCGGCGGCAGCATGGGCGTTTGGAAGGCTGGCGGAGTGCCGGTGCTGCCCGGAGCGATGACGCGGGTGATTTCCTCCACGGTTTCCGACGCGCGACCGTCCGACCGCCGCAGGCTCAGCGTGAGCTTGATGAGCTTGGGCAGTTGATTGGTCTGCTGCCATTCATCCACCCAATCGTTGACCCGCGAATCCCAGAATTCCATCACGAATTCCTGCACATCACGCGCCAGGACGAGCGGGTATTCCTCCTCATCCTCATCCATCTCGGTGAGGATTGATTGCTGGCGCAGGACCAGTTCCTTGTTGCCGTCCGGGCTGGTTTCAACCGAATAAGTCAGCCGCCGCACGTCCAGATCCCCGAATCGCCCGCCGCGCGGAAACGATTTGGGCAACCGAGCCACGAAACTCAACAGGGCGTCGCTCCCATTTTCCGCCACAAAACCGTAGTAGTCCACGTTGCGGACAAACAACATCATGCTCCCCATCGAATCCTCGAGGGTTTGCAGCGCGATGCGCGAACGCTGCGCCGCCGCCGCTGCGTCCAAGCCCACCTTGGAAGCGCGCAGAATGGCCGTCCAACTCGAATAAATCGCCGCCACGACCAGGCTCAGAATGGCAATGGAAATGAGCACCTCCACCAGTGTGAAGGCGGAACGGGCGCGGGCGGGAAACGGTTTCATCAGCGCAGCCCCGTTGTGCCCATCGCCGGAACGGAATCCGGGCGGAACAGGAAAATACTCATGGTGGAGACGGACGGTTGTTTGCCGCGGCCGCCCTGCACCAACAGGTCCACCCGGAACAGTCCGTTGGTAATCAGCATCGCGTCATAGGAATACTCGTACTCCGGATAAACATCGCCGAAATCGCCGGAGAAAACCCCTTCTTCGAGCCGGTTGGAGACCGCGAGAAACGACGCGATGGCACCGGCGTCCACCGTGGTCTGGTGCAGGGCGCGGGCGTTGCGCAAGGTGTTGGACACCATGCCGAGGATGGCAAAGACTGCCATGAAAAACAGGGCCATCGCCACCATCACTTCGATCAGACTCAAGGCGGCGGCCCGGCGCCGGCGCGCCCGCGGGAGGAGGGACTCCAGTCGTGAGTTCATTGCGCGCCAATAGTCTCCACCCTCGCCAGGCTGGTGGTGGCTTCCAGTGAAATTTTACGGAACTCGTTTTTCTCCGAGCGCAAAACGATGGTCAATTCGTCGCACGTGCCGTTGGGATGAAACCGCACGCGCGCTTCTTCCTCGTCCTTGTACTCAAAGAAATTCACGTCCACCATCTCGATGATCAGACGATCAGAAATATGCGCGGACGTGCCGGAGCGGGGGCCGGGAACGGCAAGATTCCCGGGCAGGCGCTCCCCGGCGTCGGCCGCGCGGGCGGGCGCGGCGCCGCTGAAGGACAACAATCTTTCGTGCGGTCGGATGCTCAACTCGACCGTGGTGCCGCGTAGAATGGCCTGGGCGCGGGCGTTGCTGCAGACTTCCATGATGTCGCTGACCGCCTGGCGCAAATCCTCCTTCTGATACGCCCGGTAAATGGCGGGCAGGCCCATCGTCGCCACGATAGCCAGAATCCCCACCACCAGCATGATTTCGATGAGCGTGAAAGCGCCGGCGGACCGGTGGAAACAACCGAAGACCGTCCGCGCCCGTCCCACTCCGCATCCCCGAGTTGGCAGATACGTTTTCACCGCGCGATGTTGGAAGTGATGGCGAACATGGCCGACAACACGCTCAACAACAGGAAACCGACGCCCAACGCCATGACAATGATGAGCACCGGTTCGATCATGTTGGTCAGCACGCGCAGCGCAATGGCCAGTTCGTTTTCATACGTATCGGCCACGTTTTTGAGCGCCCCCGGCACGTCGCCGGTTTCCTCGCCGATCTTGACGAGGTCCACCATGAGTTGGGGGAAGACCTTGCTGCGGGCCAGCGGTTGCGCGATGGTTTTGCCGTCGGTCACATCCTCGCGGGTGCGCGCGATGGCTTCCTTGAGCAACCGGTTCGGAATGACCTGTTCGGTGATCTTGAGCGCGGTGAGGACCGGCACCCCGTTTTCCAGCAGGGTGGACAGCGTGCGCGCAAACGTGGCGAACAGATTCAGCCGAATCACGCGTCCGAACAGCGGCGCGTTCATCTTCCACTCGTCAATTTTGCGCCGGCCTTCTTCCGTGGATTGGAAGCGTTTGAACACCACCAGCATCACGAGGGCCACCGCGATCATCAACCACCAGTATCCGGCAAACAGATCGCTGATGCTCACCAGCAGTTGCGTCATGATGGGCAGTTCGACCTGCATCCCCTCAAACATGGTCAGGAATTTGGGCAGCATGTAGGTCATGAAGAAAAACATGATCGCCACCCCCGTCGCCGCCACAAACGCCGGATAAACCAGTGCCGAAGTGAACTTGGATTGCACCTGCGCAAACCGCTCGAAATGATCGGCCATGCGCCGCAACACATCCACCAACGCGCCGCTCTGTTCGCCCGCGCGAACCATGTTCACGTACAAATCCGAAAAAATGACCGGTTGCCGGGACATGGCGTCGGAAAGACTTTTCCCCTCCATCACCTCCTGGCGCAGTCCTTTGCTAACGTCGGCGGAGATGCCGCGCGTTTCCAAGTGCGTCATGCTGTTCAACGCCACCGTCAGCGGCATGCCGGATTGGAGCAGGTTGGCCAGTTGTTGGGTGAACGTGGCGAGCTCCTGCAACTTCGGTTTGCGTTGGCGGGCGAAGTATTCCCGCGCGGTTGGCGGCAGCAGGGCCGCCCACTCGCGTTTGCCGGATTTCGTCGGACGCTCCGCCGCTGCCGCTCCTCCTTTGGCGGCATCAATGGAAACGGGGAACAATCCCAGGCGCTCAATCTGGTTGAGGGCCGCGCTGCGGTCCGCGCCCTCAAGCACGCCTTCCACAACTTCCCCGGTTCGGCGCCGGGCTTTGTATGCAAACTGCGCCATGTCCTATGAATTCAAAACCGTAATCATCAAAAAGTTGCCCCCGTCTCCGGTGCCGGCGCGTCCGCCGCGGCTGGTGCCGTGCCGGAGGCCTCGTTCAGACTGCCCCGCCGGTAGCCTTGCAAATCCACCGTGACGTGCGCGTAGCCGATTTTTTTCAAGGCCTCCGCCACGCGCGCTGCGGTGCCGTTGCCGAGGAATTTGGGCAGCTCCGCCACACCTACCTCAATGCGGGCGAGGGCGCGCGGAAGTTCGGATTTCAATTCATGATGCCGCACGCGGATATCGTAAAACCCCAGATCGCGCAGCACATTTTCGGCTTGCTCAATCATCCCCAGTTTGGCGGGCGAGACGGCCTGGCCGTAGGGCACGCGCGAGCTGAGACACGCCATCTGCGGCTTGTCGGCGGTGGGCAAACCGAAGCGGGCGGATAAGGCGCGGATTTCCGCCTTGGTCAAGCCCGCCTCTTTGAGCGGCGCCCGGACTTTGAACTCCGCCGCCGCCCGTGCGCCGGGCCGAAAATCACCCACGTCACTCGCGTTTTCTCCGTAAACAATCACCGCGAATCCTTCGGCCCGCGCCAACGGGACGAGTTCGGTGAACAATTCTGTCTTGCAGAAATAACAACGATTGACGGGGTTGGCGAGGTAGTCGGGGTTCTCGAATTCCCGGGTGTGAATCACGCGCACCGGGAACCCAAATTGCCGGCCCAACGCGAGCGCTTCCTCCAGTTCCCGGCGGGCCAAGCTGGGCGAATCGGCAATCGCCGCCAGCGACCGCGCGCCCAGCGTTTGATGCGCCACATACGCCAAGAACACGGAATCCACCCCGCCCGAATAAGCAACGAGGCAGGAGCCGCAATCTCGCAGTAAGGCTCGCAGATTTTCGAGTTTTCCGGTCAACACAACTGCAAAATGGCATCTTCCGCAGGCATTGTCTAGGCGCGGCCCGGAGACTGAAGCGCCGGAATAGCCGTTGACTTGAGCCTTTGCCGTGCGCTGACGGATGGAGGATCGGCGGGCCGCGTCAGGAAAGACGGGCCCGGCGTCCGGTCTGTTTGGTCAATCTTCCGGCAGCGGTTTGCCTTTGGTTTCTGGCGCCCAAAGCAGCGCGCCCATGCCGACGAGATATATGCCCGACATCAGGATCGCCGCGGTGCGGAAAGGCATTTGCGTGCTCAACCAGCCGAGCATGTAAGGGAAGGGCGCGGCCAAATACCGGACGGTGTTGTAGCAGAAGCCCACCCCCGTCCCGCGCAACCGGGTGGGATAAATCTCCGGAAAATAAATGGAATAACCCGCGAACACGGCCAGTTGGGCAAAGCCCATCAACGGCAACATCCAATAGGCGTCCGTGGCGGATTTCAGTGCGTAAAACACGTACGCCGTCGTCACCAGGCACATGGCGAAGGAGAGCAGGAACGCCAACCGCCGGCTGAAGGCGGCGGCCAGAAACGTAAACGTGAACATGCCCAGCAGCGACCCCACATCCTGGAGCAACATGCCTTTGCCGCGCACCTTGTCCATGGTTTGTTGCATCTCCGCAAGGGCTCCGGGGAACGTCTGCTCCAGCAACTGACGATTCAAAAACATCTGGTCAGCGGCGGCGGGTTTGGTGGCTAGTTGTTGCACCAAATTCAACGTGCTTTTCTTGAGAGGCACCTCTTGGAAGGCCGACTCGTTGTATAAAGAACCGGTGAGGATCAACCCGTTCAATTCCTTGAGCAAATTTGCCTGCAGCGACGCAGGCGTCTCGGTCCCGGCCGACTGATCAATTTGGCGCACCAAGTCGGGTGAGAGGCGATCTTTGATGCTTACGAGTGCCGCGTTGGCCGGCTGTTGCAACGCCGAAACAATGGCTTGGGGTTGTCTGAGGTCTTTGGCCTGCAACGGTTGTTCTTTTAACGCGGTGGAAATCAATTCCGGCGAAAAGAAACCAATCCCCCACAACCCCACCATGCCGGCCAGACCGAGGCAGATGCCCACCAGTGTGTTCCGTCGCCAGCGTGGATGCCGGAAGAGGTCGCCCATGGAGCCCACCTTGGCGGCGTCCCGTTTGCCGCTGACCGCCTGCGCTTTGGCCCGTTTCCACGCTTCCGGTTCCTTGAGCATGAAGATGATCGGCACCACTAGGATGGCCGGCACGATGCCGACAAAGAACAACACCCGCCAACCGGGGAAATTGCCGAAAAAGGCTTCCCGTCCGGGATTGATGCCCAAGCTCAGGGCGGCGCCCAACATGTTGCCCACCGCCGAAAGCGCTTGCAGGGAACCGAGGGCCACCGTGCGGAAATGGCCCGGAACGCTTTCCGCCACCAAGGTCGTTGCCGCGCCAAACATGCCGCCCACACCCAGCCCGACCAAAAACCGGTATAAGACAAAGTCTAGCCAGCCTTGCGCCAGTCCGCACAACCCCGTGAACCCGGAGTAAACCAGCAGCGTGACCGCCATGGTTTTCACCCGGCCCCACTTGTCGCTCATGACGCCGAAGATGATGCCGCCCGTGGCCCAGCCGACCATCATCGCCATCGTTGCCAGGCCAATGAACTCCTTGACGTTGCTCAACTGGGTGGGATTGCCGGCCAACAGATCCTTCAGCGCGGATTCACGCGCCAGCGTAAACAGCCGTTGATCCATGCAATCAAACAACCAGCCCGCCGAGGCAATGAGGACAACCAACCAGTGGTACAACGTGATTTTCTCGGGCGCTGTGAGAGGGGAGGAAGCGGCCCCCGGGGCCGGCGGTTGGGATCCTTGTGCGTCGCTCGAAACTTGCATGGCCCGCAATGTCGTCAGGATAACGCGCCGGTGTCAAGCAACACTCCCGCCCTGCCCCGCGCGCCGTTGGCAAAACTCCGAGCCTCCGGCAGCTTAAAACCATTGCGGCCGCCCCCGCCGCACTGGCAGTCTGCCGCCATGAAACGACGCCAGTTCCTAACGGCGGCGGCCACCACCACCGGTCTAGCCGCCACACTGCCGACGTGGTTGACCCGCGCGGCGGAATCCCGCTCCGGTCCATCCCGGCAGTTTTACGAATTGCGCCGCTACCATCTCCGGCGCGGCCCCATGCAACAGCGCCTGGACGACTACCTGCGCGAGGGGGCCCTGCCCGCGCTTAACCGGCTCGGCGTTGAGCCGGTGGGGGTGTTTGATGTCGCTCACGGCGCGGACAGTCCGGCCAAATACGTTCTCCAACCTTACGCTTCGCTGGAAGTTTTCCTGGCCGCGCATCAGAAACTCGGCGCGGACCCGGCCGTGCGGCAAAGCGCTCTGGCCGCAGCGCCGCCAAATGATCCGCCGTATCTCCGGGTGGAAAGCGCCTTCCTGATCGCTTTCGAGGGAATGCCGCGGCTCGAAGTGCCGCCGCAAACGGCTGCGAAGAAACCGCGTTTGTTTGAACTGCGCACTTACGAAAGTCACAGCCAACCGGCGAATTGGAAAAAGATCGAAATGTTCAACGAAGGCGAGATTGGGTTGTTCCGGCGAACCGGTCTGACTCCGGTTTTCTTTGGCGAAACACTGGTGGGATCGAAACTGCCGAATCTGACCTACCTGCTGGTTTTTGATGACCAGGCGAGCCGGGACAAGAATTGGGCCACGTTTGTCGCCGATCCGGAATGGAAAAAACTCAGCACCACGCCGGGATACACCGATGCGGAGATCGTTTCCAACATCAGCAATCTCTTTTTACGTCCCACCCCCTACTCCCAAATTTAGCCATGCCCGGGAAATCACCGGCACTCCCCGGCGCGGAGACGGTTTGGCCTCCCGGTCCGGCGGGCGGAAATTTTCTTCCGTGAGCCGGGCGCGTCTGCTATTTCATTACCGTGCGCAACTTACTGGCATTGGCTCTTGGCTTGATCATCTGCGGCCTGTTGACCGGCATCGGCCGGGCCGACGTTTACACTTTGGCCGACGGCGCGACCGTTGAGGGAGAAATCGCGTCGGCCAACGACAAGGGCGCCATCCTGCGTCAGCCGGATGGCAGGTATTCCGACCGCATCGCTTGGGAACAGTTTTCGCAGGATGACCTGAAGCAACTGGCCAAAAACAACCGCTACGCCCGCTTTGTGCAGGGCTTGATTCTGGACGACGAGCCGGAGGAGATGAAGAAGCCGGCGCCGCCACCCATTGTGGTCAATCCGGTCGAAAACCGATTGACTCCCCCGGAGCATCCGTCCTTGATCGGCGGCTTTTTCGGATCAGCGGTCGGCTGGCTGGTGTTGCTGGCCTTGTACGCGGCCAATCTGTGGTCGGCCTATGAGGTCGCTATCTTCCGGGCGCAACCCCCGGGCTTAGTCATGGGATTGGCGGCCGTGGTGCCGGTGCTGCCCCAGATCGTGTTTCTCTCCCTGCCCACGCGTTTGCCAAAAGAAGAGCCGGCCGCAGGCGGCGCGGTTACCGCCGAAGGCGAAGTCGTCGAGGAGAAAAAATTCGGCGCCGGACTCCAGATCGCGCAAGCACCAACCGCCGCCGAGGACGCCAGCAAACCACCGCCCCCGACCATCTTCAAGCGGGGCGATTTCATGTTCAACCGCCGGTTCTTCGAGACCCGGTTTGCCAATTTCTTCGGTGTCATTCGTCGCGACAAAGACAAGCACGCGGTGCTCGTGGTGAAAAGCTCGCGCGGCGAATATCTTGGCCGCCGCATTACGCGCATCTCGGCCAATGACCTGCACCTGGAAATCGCCAAGGGCCACGCCACCGAGGAAGTCACCGTGCCCTTCATCGAGATTCAGGAAGTCCAACTGCGGCACGAAACCGCGGCGTAACGGCGCATCCGTTTTCCCGCGTTCCTGACGGCTGTTTGCATGGCCCAACAATTCGGCACCTTCACCGCCAGCGAGTTGTATTGTCCCCGGTGCGGACGCGCCCAACCCGTACGGGAGCGTCTGCTGCTCATTCTGCCCGACGGCGAGTTATATGAATTTCTTTGCGCGCGGTGTGCCACCTCACTCGGCAAACGAACTGTCACCGCGCCTCCCCGGCCTTTGGCTCCCGTGGCGGCTCGGCCGCCGCAACGCCGCGGCTTGATCGGGCGGTAATCTTTTCGGCTGCGGTTTCTTTTTGCTTTTGTCTCCGGCGGTTTTCTTCTTGGCTGGAGCCATGCAACCGTTGCGCGTCATTTTCATGGGCACGGCGGAAATCGCCTGTCCCAGCCTGGCGGCGCTGTGTGCCAACCCGGAAATCCGCGTGGTCGCGGTCGTGACGCAGCCGGACCGCCCCAAGGGACGCGATCTCCAAGTGCAACCGTGCGCAGTGAAACAATTCGCGGTGAGCCAGGGCCTGCCGGTGTGGCAACCCGACCGCGCGCGCCAGCCGGATTTCATTCAACAACTCGCGGCGGCCCGGCCGGGTTTGATTGTGGTGATGGCTTACGGCCAAATTTTGCCCCCGGCCATCCTGGTGCTGCCGCCGTTTGGTTGCCTGAATGTTCACACCTCGCTATTGCCCAAGTATCGCGGCGCGGCGCCCATCCAGTGGGCCCTCGCCCGGGGCGAAACCGAAACCGGCGTGACGATCATGTTAATGGACGCCGGCATGGACACCGGTCCCATCCTGACCCAGCGCACCACAACAATCCAAGCGACAGACAACGCACCGCTGCTGCACGACCGTTTGGCGCAAATGGGGGCGGCTTTGCTTCTCGAAACTATTCCCGGTTGGATCGCCAAAACCATTTCCGCTCGTCCCCAACCGGCCGAGGGCGTCAGCTACGCGCCCAAGATCAAGAAGGAGGACGGGCAGATTGACTGGCATTTGCCGGCGCGGATGATTTGGAATCGTCTCCGGGCGTTCACCCCGTGGCCGGGGACTTTTACGTTTTTGCCCGGCGCAGCCAAACCGTTGCTGCTGAAAATTTGGGAGGCCGAGGTTGTCGGTGAATCGGCGCCGCCCGGACAGGTGCGGGCAGCCGATTCATCCGGGATCGTGGTGGGTTGCGGGCGGGAGGCGTTGCGGTTGTTGCGCGTGCAACGCGAGGGTGGACGACGCCTATCCGCGGCGGAATTCCTAGCCGGACATCCACTGCCAGTCGGGCAGGTGCTGGGGAATGTTTAACGACAAGGCGCCGTGATGCTGGCGCGAAAGCAAAGTTCAGCTTGCCTCTTGGCGTCGGCCGTTACCCCCACTCCCTGTGCGCGGCCATGAAGCGCGCCACGCGCCGCGGGTCCAACGGATTGGCCCAGTGCCCCTTCTTCTTGAAAAACGATCCCACAATGAAGCCATCGGCGGCCTCGAATTCTTTTAAGTTCCGTTCCGTCAGCCCCGAACCGACATACACCGGCAGGCGCGTATGCTGCTTGACCTCCGCGATGTCCTCGGGCCGCGGCGGCTCTCCCGTTACGCGTCCGGTCACAATCACCGCGTCGCCACGTAGGAATTCCACCGCTTCCGCCGTGGCACCGAGACCCACGTCCGCCGTGAGCGCGTGCGCGCTGTGTTTCTTTTTGATGTCCGCCCAGATTTGCACCCGCTCGGCGCCAAGGACGCGGCGATAGCGCAACAGTTCCGCCGCCGACGATTGGAGAAACCCCTCATCCGCGACGTGCGCAAAGGCGAAGCCTTCCACGCGGATGAAGTCCAACCCCACCGCGTGCGCCACCGCAAGCGCTTCCTGGTTGGCGCCCGCCAGGATTTGCACCCCACACGGCAGCCCGACGGCCTCCTTGACCGCCCGCGCCAAGATCGCCATGGCCGCGACGATTTCCGGTCCTACGCGGCCCCGCAAATACGGCGTGTCATGCATGTTTTCCAGCATCACCCCGTGAACCCCGGCGGCGCGCAATATCTTCGCTTCCCGCACGGCCCCGGCTTCCAGCGCGTGCAAATCGCGCCGGTGCGCGGGCGTGCCGGGTAATGCGCCGACGTGGATCATGGCAATCACCGGTTTGGGCGAACGAAAGCGCGGGCGGTTGGCGGTCATCACGAGGGACAAGGTAATTCGGGGACGGCGAAAACCAAGCTTTCCTCCGCTCACGCGGGCGGGTGGCGTTGACTGGCCAACAGTCGAATGACTTCCGACACCGGACGCCCCGTGGCTGCGGCCACCAATTGCCGGTGTTCCTCGACCGTTACCCGACGCGGGATGGCGCGGCACTGGGTCTCCCCGGCGGGCGTTCGCCAAAGATTGGGAAAATCGCGGCATTGCTGGGGTTTGACCGGTTGCACCACACAATCTTCGCCCACGAGGAACACACATTCGCCATTGGGCTGTTCCTGGAGGGCCAATCCGCGGCGGTCGGCGCGCAAACGCGTGAATCGTTGGATGAAATCAAACTCGCCCAAGTTGAGAAACGCGGCGAGGCGGGTGACCTCCTCCTCGGTCAACCGGACCTGGCCGGGCCAGCGACAACAGGCGGTGCACCGTTGGCATTCATAAAAAATTGGCACGCCGGCAGCGTAGCGACCGCGCGTCTTTCCGCCAAGCCGGGCCAGCAGGTGGACCTCTTAAAAAATACTGGCTTCGTTCAGTCTCCGGGGATAACTTTGCATCATGAAACGCAGATGTTCAGCGGGGAATGCCTTTACCTTGATCGAGTTGCTGGTCGTCATTGCCATCATTGCCATTCTCGCGGCCATGTTGCTGCCCGCGCTCGGCAAGGCCAAAACGAAAGCCACCGGGATCAGTTGCCTGAACAATCTCAAACAACTGCAACTTTGCTGGATCATGTACGCCCACGACAACAATGACCGGCTGGTGCCCAACGGGGATGGGGCCAACTACACCGGATGGATCGGCGGGCAGTTCCTGGTCAACCCGACGGACGGCACCAATGTCAACCTGTTAAAAGCGCCGATCGGTTATCTCTGGAACTACAATCAGTCCTTGGGCATTTACAAGTGTCCGGCGGATAAAACCGTGGTCAAGGTGGGCAATACGATTCTGGGACCGCGAGTGCGAAGCATGTCCCTGAATGGCAACATGAACGGGAACAGTTGGTACACCGAACAGACGCGGCTGACATATTTCACGTTTCGCAAACTGTCCGAGATTATCCGCCCCACGCCGGCCCAGGCCTTTGTTTTCCTGGATGAAAGTCCGTCCACCCTGGATGACGGTTATTTCCTCGTAGTTTTCAACAGTATCTACTGGGCCAACGATCCGGGGAATTTCCACAATGGCGCTTGCGGCCTTTCGTTTGTGGATGGGCACAGTGAAATTCACAAGTGGTTGGACCCCGACACGCTGGCCGAGGTGAAACCTCCCAGCCCGAAAGGGCCGCGTGATGTTCCGTGGATTCAAGTGCGCACTTCGGCGCCCATCAACCCTGCCGTGCCGTTTCCGTAAATTGGAACGCGTGCTTTGCTTCGCTAAGCGGCAGCTTTAGCCGGTCCTCGCCCGATAGTACCGGAACAGCCTTTTCTTTGCCCCGGCGGTTAGCCAAATCGCCTCTCCGCCTTGATAGTTGCGACAAAAAGTCGGCAGTAAAAAATTCGAGTCCCTCGTCCAGCGGAATTGGGCTTCACTGATCCCCCAACCCCAGCAGCCCTCTTATTCCACCCGATGGGCGCGATAGAACCGCGGCGCTGCTGTGGCGACGTCCACAAACTCCCCTCTCCCGTTTGCTCCCACGATGACGGTGGTGTGGAATTGCCAGTGCGTGAGGTCGGCCGAGCGTTCCACCACGTTCGTCGCACCCACGTATCCGGTGAGCTGGAAACCAACGCGCCCCTCGGGCAGCGATTGGACCTCCGCGAATCGCGGCGGTTCAAGGGTGTCCGCCCAAAAGTTGTCAAAGTAGGCGCCGCGGGTGAGCGGCCAGTCGCTGCGGGCGGTCACGTAACCGATGCCGCATTGGCCGGAGGGGAAGGTCGTGTCGGTGGCCGCGATCAACAACTGGTCATCGAGGAAGTATTTGATCTGGTTCTCGCGGGCTTCGATGCGCAGCGTGTGCCAGCCGCTGCCCGTGACGTAACGCGCTGGCGACAGAAAATCGGTGATCACGGCATCCACGATTTTGCCGGCGCGCAACCGGCCGTCGTCGGTGTCCCAGAGCAGCGCGTAGCCATTGCCCGCGCCCTCAAAGGTGGTGGTGAGTCCGGCGAAACCGTCGTCGCGCAGAAAAATACCGTAGCGTTCATAGCCAGACCCGGCGGGCGCGCCGTAATTAAAATAGACCTGACATTGCACGAAGTAATTGCGATGCCCCGGCCGGCCCACGAGCACCGATTCGCTGCTGCCCTGGCCGTGGTTGCCTTCGTCGGTCAGAAATAACGCCCGGCCATCACCTCCGGGAGCCGCCGGGCTGAATGATCTGACCACGCACCGCTTGAACTTGGCCCGGCCGAACCGGGATTGACCGAGGGTAGCGAAGGATTCGCGGATCGGGAAATCCTTTCGCGGCAGCGCGGCCAAGTCCAACGCGGGATGCGTCAATTGCGGATACACCACCAGACGGCTGGTGGGTTTGACCCAGCCCCATCGCGCCACCCCGCCCGGCACGGGAATCCGGTAATAACCATTGGTGATCTGGTCCGCCACGAACCGGCCCCCGCCAAAAAAGATCTGCCCGACGGCGCTCGCGGTATCGTCTGGCGCGGATCGCAAGGTGTATTTGGACTGGAGCTGGCCTGTATGAACGTAGGGCCCATTGTCGGGCAACGGTTGGATGACTGTTCCGGTAAACACTTCCTCCACGTCGGTGGCCCGGACCCAGCCGGAACGGTAGCCGGGGAGGTTGGGCACAAACACCTGATAGTAACCGCGTTTGGGGTAGCTGAAGAAATAGAGTTGGTCCCGCCAGGCCGTCGAGATTTGCGGGCTGCTGTCGAAACGATCGGTCCGGAGGGGCGTATGGGTTGCGGTCACGCGCACGATGCCGCCCAACTGGTGCATGCCGTTGGGATTGAACAGGATCGGGTATTTGAAGTGCGCCCAATAAAACGGGCACGTCGCCGCGCCGCCCCGGATCTCACTCTGGAAATGCAAATGTTCGGAGGTGGAGTTGCCGTTGTTATCCGAGTAACCAACCAGATCGCCGACGTTCACCCGCTGGCCCACGTTGACCGCCACGGAAAGCATGTGGCAATAGAGCAGGTCCAACGCCTCGTCGTTGGGGGAGGCGGCGTCAATCGCCATGCGGACGTAATTGCCGTTGCCCAGGTTCGCGCCGGTCTGGTCCCGGGCAAACGAAGTCACCCGCGCGGTGACGGTGCCGGCGGCGGTCGCGTAAAGCGGGGTGCCGCTTTGCAGGGCAAAATCGGTGCCAGTGTGTTCGTTGTAGGCATTGGGCGAAACCCAGCTCGCCGCCGCCACGCCGCTCCAATCCGCGATGCCCGCGCTCGCCTGTAAATCCTTGAACGCTTCGATGATGAACCCCTCCTCAAACGGCAGGATTTCATACGGACCGGGTGCGATCTGGGCTTGAACACTTGGCAAAGCACCGAGTAAAAGGCCGGCGATCACGGCGCAGCCTCGCGCGATTGTCATCAGATAGTGAAAGGAGAAATGAATTTTCATGGCAGCCCACCGGCGGACGAACGGCATTGTCAGTTTCTCGGGCAGACTACTCTGGTGACGCCATGCGTCAAGCGATGAATCCCCTCGTATCGCACTGTGCCACGGCCTGAACGAGCGCACAATTTCCCAACGTGCTACTCAATCCATCCCGCGCGTCACACCATATCCCCTGCGCGCGGGCCGCCTCGGGGAAACGCCTGCGGCGGCGAAAATGAATCTCCGGTTTTCCGGATTGAGCGGGTCGGGGGACGCCGCTACTGTGCCGGGCATGAATGTGTTGGTCACCGGTGGCGCGGGCTACATTGGTTCGATTTGCGTGGAGGCACTGCTGAACGCGGGGCACACGGTCACGGTTTTCGACAATCTCTCCGAAGGACACCGTTCGGCCGTGGACCCGCGGGCGGTGTTGGTGGAAAATTGCCTGAGCAACGCCGACGCCGTGGCGGACGCGCTGCGCGCCGCGCGGGCGGAGGCCATCCTGCATTTTGCCGCCCACGCGCTGGTGGGTGAATCCATGACCAACCCCGGCAAGTATTTTCGCAACAACGTGGCCGCCGGGCTGAACCTGCTTGAAGCGGCGGTGGCCGGTGGGGTGCGCAAATTTGTGTTCAGTTCCACCTGCGCCACCTACGGGCCGCCGGAACGCGTCCCGATGACCGAAGACCTACCCCAACGCCCGATCAATCCCTACGGCGAGTCGAAGCTGATGTTCGAAAAAATGCTGCGGTGGTTCGAGCAAGTGCACGGCTTGGAATTCATCGCCTTCCGTTACTTCAACGCCGCCGGCGCCTCGGAGCGTTTCGGCGAGCATCACCGGGTCGAAACCCACCTCATCCCCAACCTGCTGGCGGTGGCGCTGGGACAAAAACCGCAGGCGGAAATTTATGGCGTGGATTATCCCACCCCCGACGGCACGTGCATCCGCGATTACATTCATGTGGCGGACCTGGCCCAAGCGCACATTCTCGGTCTTGCCCCGGGCAAACGCGGCTTCTTCAATCTCGGCAACGGCGACGGCTACTCCGTCCGGCAAGTGTTGGCAACTTGCGAGCGCGTCTCCGGTCAAAAAATTCCCGCGGTGGAAAAACCGCGGCGGCCCGGCGATCCACCAAAGCTGGTGGCGGCGGCGGACAAGGCGAGGCGCGAATTGGGTTGGCATCCGCAGTTTCCCCAGTTGGAGGACATGGTGGCTTCCGCCTGGCGCTGGCACCAACGCCATCCGCAGGGCTATCCCGATTGAAAGCGGCATCTGGAACGGCAGAATTTTCCCCGCCACACCGGAAATCGGCGGATCGCCGCCTCCAGGGAATACGCCCTTCGCCAAGCGACAGCCAATCAATCAGTTGTGAGATCGGGGGAAAGAATGGGACTCCACGTCACCATTACCTCATCAGCGCGCAACCCAAAAATGAAGTTGCCGATCCGTGAGGCGCGGGGTATAAGGTTTTTGACAGTTTGAACGCTTGTTTGCCCAATGAACCGAAATTCACAGCATCTTGCGGCCGGGCGCGTCCGCCGGGCCTTCACCTTGATTGAACTGTTGGTGGTCATCGCGATTATTGCCATTCTGGCGGCCATGCTGCTGCCCGCCTTGAGCAAGGCCAAAGCCAAGGCCCAAGCCATCCAATGCATGAACAATCACCGCCAGTTGATGCTGGCGTGGCGCATGTATGCCGAGGATAGCAACGATGAATTACTCTTTGCCTACGGAGGCATCACGGTCAGCGATTTCGCGCAATACACCTGGGTGCAGGGCCACATGCAGAACGACCCGACGAACACCATCTACTTCGACAACAGCCCGCTGACTCGGTATGGCATCAAGAACTACGCCACGTGGAAATGCCCGGGCGACCGCAGTCCGCGGGTGCGGGGCATGTCCATGAATTACTTGGTGGGCGGCAACGGATTGACTCCGGAAACGGAGTATTACGGGTTGTGGACCGAGCACAAACGATATCAGTTGTTTCGGAAATTAACGGGGATCCGCTACCCCACGATGACCTGGGTGATTATGGACGAACGCCCGAACCTGATTAACGACGCGTTCTTTGTCGTGGACATGGCCAACGCCGATAATCCCCGGGGCATGCAGATCATTGACCACCCGGGCATTCAACATAACAACGGGGCGGGGCTGTCCTTTGCCGATGGGCACGCCGAGTTGAAACGATGGCGGGACGCGCCGTTTCTCACGCCCAATCCCACCGGACACGTACCGGCGCCGAACAGCAGCGATCTGCAATGGCTGATGCAACGCACCTCGCAGAAAAAATAACCCCTTTTGTCTCGGTAACCTTCAACTCCTAACCCCGTAAAACTCATGAAACGAAAAAACCATCTCCTCCACGTCGCGCGGCTGGGTTGCCTGGCCGCTTGTTTGACTTGGGCGCTGCCCGGCCAGGCCGAGCATTTGCTCAATTTCCCTTTTAACGAGGGCACCGGCTACACCACCACCGACACCGTCCACGGACTCGTGGGCGTGTTGGGGAACTCTTTGAATTCGGTAACGGACACCGTGATGTTTATGGACACCTCCCCGTCGGGCCTGCCCGGCGACCGGTGCATCACCAACGTGGGCAATGGCTTTCTCCTCGCGGACGATGCGGCCGAACGCGTCCTGGAGATCACCAATGGCCCGATCACGATGGAGGCGTGGATTTTCATTGATCCGATGACGCCGGCCAAATCCGCGGAAGGAATCATTGGCTACGGCGGCTCCTTTAAGATGGGGATGCGGAGTGGACGGCAGGTATTCACCTTGTTTGGTAAAGTGGACGTCAATAATACGTCGGGCTACGTGGACGCGGGCCGGTGGGTGCATCTGGCCGCCGCGTGGGAGCCCGGCGTGGGCGTCCACTTTTACACGGACGGCGTGCATCACTTTGAAGCGGACGCAAACACGACCGCCCGACCGTTGCTCAACACCTATTTGGCCATCGGGTCCGAGGGGCTGGCCAACAACGTGGTGGCGGCGCTGGACCGGGTGCGCATTCACCATGCGTTGCTGGGGGCGTCGGAAATTGACAGCGACGCCGCGAACCCCAAGCCTCCGCTGCCCAGCACGATTGTGGCCTATAACTTCAACGAACCCGCGCTGCCCTGTAAGAATGCGATTGCGCCCGAGCTGCCGGCGGACCTGCCGCACAGCGTGGTGAATCCAATTTACAGTCCCATCTGGACGAACGACACCCCCAGCGGATTGTCCGGGGATTATGCGTTGGGGTTCGTGCGGACGGACGCGCCCCAGCGCGAATTTGTGAATGTGTCCTACGAAGGCTATTCCCTGGACCTTGGCGCCAACAACACGACTTACACCCTGCAAGCCTGGATCAAACCCGTCACGCAGGGCCAGACCAATCGTAACGTAATTTTCCGCACTGGCGGAGATGCGCCCCGGATCTCCATGTCCCTGCATTCCGACCGGAGTTTGGTCACGACCATTTACGGCATTCAGGACTTTTATTCCTGCGTGGTCGTGCCCAACGACAACCGTTGGCACCACGTCGCCGCCGTGATGGAGGATTTCGCCCGGGTCCATTTCTACCTCGACGGTACGCTGCGGGAAACGATTGAGCGGACGGCGGGCACCACGGCATCCTCGGCCGGTGCCGGCAGTCTTCTGATCGGCAAGGAAAGCGAAAACTATTTTTATCGCGGGTTGTTGGATCGGGTGATCATTGACAACCATGCGCTTTCGGTGGAGGAACTGGATTTCCCGGCCATCCCCGGGCTGGCAGTTTTCCAAACCCAACCGGTGGGACGTCTCGTCGAGGCGGGGGCTGATGTGCAATTCACCGCCACGGTCAGTTCACCGACCCCGGCCACCTATCAATGGTATCGCCGCGATCATCTGACCGACCCGGCGGGCGTTCCGGTGCCGGGACAGAACACCCCCACGCTGACGCTGACCCATGTGACCGAAGCTGATGCGGGGGTCTACAGTCTGTTTGTCACCAACTCGGCGGGCGTTACGGAATCGTACGGGGCGGGGCTGACCCTGCGCCCAGCTTCGCAGGTGGTTCTGCAAACCGGCTTTGAACCGCCGACCTATACACCGGGCCCCATCGCCGGACAGGATTCCTGGATGTTGGACGGCGCGGGGACCGCGGGAACCGATGTGCAGACGGACACCATGATTGCCAACTCTCTGGCGGCAATGGGCGTCACGGACGGCGATCCGGTGCATGACGGCACGCAAGCGTTGTTCGCTTTTGCCCCGGGAAAGGCGGCCTCGACAATGATTAAACCGGTGGTCGGGATTGAAAATGAAAGCCGGGTGATCATGGATGTGTGGATGCGCGGCTTGGGCCGCGGGAACACGCCGGCCCCGGTGGGGAACGTGTTTATCGCACTCGAGGGAGCCTTGGCCGGCAACGCCCGGGCCACCTATCTGGGCTTCCGCACTCCCCACAGCGCCCTGACCAATTCGTTCTCGATTGATTACGGCTCCGGGGTGATTACGGGAGGGGCCTGGATGCGCTCGGGCCGGGTGTTCAATGGAGTGGACTGGTATCAGTTCACGACGATTCTGGATTACACCACCAAAACCTATGATTTCTTCCTCAATGAGGAGGAAATTGTCAAAGGGGTGCCCTTCGTGCATCCCGTCGCGGACGCGTTCCGGCAACTGCGAATCTATCGCGGCGCCAACCAGGTGGGCATGATCATGGATGACTTCCGGGTTTCCATTCCCGCGCCCGTCACGGCGCCGGAACTGGGCATTCGCCAGGATGGGAACACGCTGGTCATCTTCTGGCCGTCCAGTGTGACCGGTTACGTGCTGAAATCCGCTGACGCGGTGGATACCCCGCCGGCCAGTTGGACCTCGGTGACACACACCACGGTGGGCGATGAACACCGGGCGGAGATCACCCCGACGGGCAACAGCCGGTTCTTCCGATTGGTGAAGTAACCGCCGGCATTTCGGTTCCAGAAACACACGGCGCGTCTGGCGATAGTCAGACGCGCCTTTTTTATATCCCCTCAGCCCCGGTGCGGTTGGGATGCGGTTCGCTCGCTGCTTCATACGCCGCGTTGAACGCAGGGAGACGGCGGAGGCGAAGCCCCCGCGCCACGCGAAAGAAAATTGCAGAAGAGAATTGAAGTGGGGGGCGACAGGAGGCAAAGTAGAAAAACTTTGAACACTGATTATTACAATTGAATTGACATCGCAAACGCCATACTCCCGGCCGCAGTGCCCGGACGATTCCCCGCCGCGAGGCTTGGGCTTCTCTAATGCTACGGGCGGCGCCGAAAAAACCCCTTTGTTTCCGTAACCCCCAACTCCTAACACTCATCTGTTAAAAATTATGAAACAAAAAAACTACCTCCTCCACTTCGCGCGGCTGGGTTGTCTGGCCGCTTGTTTGACTTGGGTGCTGCCCGGCCAGGCCGAACCCCTGCTCAATTTCCCTTTTGACGAGGGCACCGGCTACACCACCACCGATACCGTCCACGGACTCGTGGGCGTGTTGGGGACACCCCTGAACCCCGCAACGGACACCGTGATGTTTATGGACACCTCCCCGTCGGGCCTGCCCGGCGACCGGTGCATTACCAACGTGGGCAACGGCTTCCTCCTCGCGGACGATGCGGCCGAACGCGTCCTGGAGATCACCAATGGCCCGATCACGATGGAGGCCTGGATTTTCATTGATCCAATGACCCCAACCAAAGCCGCCGAGGGAATCATCGGTTACGGTAGTTCCTACAAAATGGGGATGCGGGGTGGACGGCAGGTGTTCACCTTGTTTGGCAAAGTGGACATCACCAATACGCTGGCCTACGTGGACGCGGGCCGGTGGGTGCATCTGGCCGCCGCGTGGGAGCCCGGAGTGGGCGTCCATTTTTACATGGACGGCATGCACCAATTTGAACCGAACGCAAACACAACCGCCCGGCCGCTGGTCAACACCTATTTGGGCATCGGGTCCGAGGGGCTGGCCAACAACGTGGTGGCGGCGCTGGACCGGGTGCGCATTCATCATGCGTTGCTGGAGGCGTCGGAAATTGACAGCGACGCCGCGAACCCCAAGGCGCCGCTGCCCAGCACGATTGTGGCCTACAACTTCAACGAAACCGCGCTGCCCTGTAAGAATGCGATTGCGCCCGAGCTGCCGGCGGATCTGCCGCACAGCGTGGTAAATCCAGTTTACAGTCCCATCTGGACGAATGACACCCCCAGCGGATTGTCCGGGGATTATGCGTTGGCGTTCGTGCGAACGGACGCGCCCCAGCACGAATTTGTGAATGTGTCCTACGAAGGTTATGCCCTGGATCTCGGCGCCAACAACACCAGCTTCACTCTACAAGCCTGGATCAAACCCTTGTTGAATGTGCTGACCAATCGTCAGGTAATCCTGCGGACCGCGGGGAGCGCGCCCCGGGCCTCGTTGTCGCTTTATCCCGGCCGGAGTTTGGTCACGACCATTTACGGTATTCAGGACTTTTATTCCTGCGTGGTCGTGCCCAACGACAATCGTTGGCACCACGTCGCCGTTGTGGTGGAAGATTTTGCCCGGGTCCATTTCTACCTCGACGGCACGCTGCGGGAAACAATTGAGCGAACGGCGGGCGCCAACGCAACCTCGGCCGGCACCAACAGCCTCCTGATCGGCAAGGAAAGCGAAGCGTTGTTCTTCCGCGGGTTGCTGGATCGGGTGATCATTGACAACCACGCGCTTTCCATGAACGAACTGGATTTCCCGGCCGCACCCGGGCGGGCGATTTTCCAAACCCAACCGGTGGGACGCCTCGTGGAGGCGGGGGCTGATGTGCAATTCACCGCCACGGTCAGTTCACCGACCCCGGCCACTTATCAATGGTATCGCCGCGATCAGCTGACCGACCCGACGGGCGTTCCGGTGCCGGGACAAAACACCTCCACTCTGACACTGAACCATGTGACCGAAGCCGATGCGGGGGTGTACAGCCTGTTTGTCACCAACACGGCGGGCGTCTCGGAATCGTACGGGGCGGGGCTGACTCTGCGTCCGGCTTCGCAGGTGGTCTTGCAAACCGGGTTTGAACCGCCGACCTATACACCGGGCACCATCGCCGGACAGGATTCCTGGGTGCTGAGCGGCACCGCCACCAATGGCACGCACGTGCAAACGGACACGGCAATAGCCGACTATCTATCGTTGATGGGCATCCCGGGTGGCGATCCGGTGCATGACGGGTCGCAGGCCTTGTTTGCCGTCGCCCCCGGCGGTGCGTCCTCGCAAGTGGTCAAACCGGTGGTCGGGATTGAAAATGAAAGCCGGGTGATCATGGATGTGTGGGTGCGCGGCTTGGGTCGCGGGAACACGCCGGCCCCGGTGGGGAACGCGTTTATTGCGCTGGAGGGCACTGATGCGGCTAACGCCCGGGCCACTTATCTAGGTTTCCGGATTCCGCACGCCTCCTTGACCAACACCTTTTCCATTGATTACGGACACGGATCTGGAGGCATAGCCATAACCACCTGGTTGCGATCCGGCATCGAGATGAACGAAAATGAATGGTATCAATTCACCGCGCTTCTCGATTACGACGCCAAGACCTACGATTTCTTCCTCAACGAGGAGGAAATAGCCAAAAACATTCCCTTTGTGCATCCGAACACGGACGCGTTCCGGCAGTTGCGGGTGTTCCGCGGCGCCAACCAAGCGGGTCTGATTGTGGATGACTTCCGGGTTTCCATCCCCGCGCCCGTTACGGCGCCGGAACTGGGCATTCGCCAGGATGGGAACACGCTGGTCATCTTCTGGCCGTCCAGTGTGACCGGTTACGTGCTGAAATCCGCTGACGCGGTGGATGCCCCGCCGGCCAGTTGGACCTCGGTGACGCACACCACGGTGGGCGATGAACACCGGGCGGAGATCACCCCGACGGGCAACAGCCGGTTCTTCCGATTGGTGAAGTAACCGCCGGCATTTCGGTGCCAGAAACACACGGCGCGTCTGGCGACAGTCAGACGCGCCTTTTTTATTCCACCCCGTGCGCCGCGCAGTTGCGTTTCGAGCGGCACCGGGTTCTACTCTGCCACCGGACACATGAGCGATACCGTTCAAATTGAGCTGCTGCCCTTGGGGCGGACCTTTGCCGTCAACCGCGACGCGCCTCTGCAGGATTTTTTGTTTGCGCACGGTGTGGAATTTCCCTGCGGCGGACGCGGGCGCTGTAAAGGGTGCAAAGTCCGGCTGCTGGCCGGCGACCTGCCCATCTCCCCCGAGGAACGCGCTCGCCTGACGCCGGCGGAACTGGCCGGGGGCTGGCGGCTGGCCTGCCGTGCCCGCGCCACGGGCGATCTGCGTCTCGAATTGGCCCAGTGGGAAACCGCCGTCCTCGGGGATGATTCGGCTTTCACCTTCACGCCCCAGGAAGGATTGGGCATCGCGGTGGACTTGGGCACGACCACGCTCGTCGGGCAACTGTTGGATTTGCGCTCCGGCCGGGTGCTGGCCATCCAGACGGCGTTGAATGGCCAAGCCCGTTTTGGAGCGGATTTCATGAGCCGCATTGATCGGGCCATCACCGGTCCGGAGGGGCAGGCGCAATTACAACAAACCATCCGGGAACAAGTGGGACATCTCGGGGCGCAATTACTCGCCAGCGCGCAGGCGGCCCCCGACGCACTGCGCCATGTGGTCCTCGTGGGGAACACGGTGATACACCATCTTTTTTGCGGTTTGAGTGTCGAACCCCTGGCGCGCGTGCCGTTCGAGTCACCCACCCCGGGCGCGCGGCGTTTATCCGCCGGCGATTTAGGCTGGGCTTTGCCCCGCGCCGTCCCGGTGCATTTCCTGCCCTGCTTGGGCGGCTTTGTGGGCAGCGATCTCCTGGCCGGCATTCTCGCCACGCGGCTGCATGAAAGCGAGGCCCTCACCGCGCTGGTGGATTTGGGAACCAACGGCGAAATCATACTCGGCAACCGCGAGCGGATTCTCTGCGCTTCGACGGCGGCGGGCCCGGCCTTTGAGGGGGCGCGAATTTCGGTGGGCATGCGGGCCGCCACCGGCGCGATCTCGGCGATACGGATTGAAAAGGGCGCGTTGCGTTGTCATGTCCTCGGCAACGTGCAACCGCGCGGCATCTGCGGCAGCGGCTTGGTGGATGCGGCGGCGTGCGCGTTGGATTTGGGATGGATGAAACCCAACGGCCGCCTGCACCACCGCGCGGCGTTGCGCCTCCGCGCCCCGGTGCAGTTGATTCAGGAGGACATCCGCGAATTGCAACTGGCCAAGGGCGCCATTGCGGCCGGCTTGCGGATTCTGCTCCGGCAATGGGGGGCGACTTCGGCTGATTTGGCGCGGGTCCATCTGGCGGGCGCCTTTGGCAACTACATTAATTGGGACAGCGCCCGGCGTATTGGGCTGCTCGACGTGCCCACGGAGAAAGTGCATCCCGCCGGCAATACGGCCTTGCTGGGCGCCAAACTGGCTCTGTTCCACCTCGCCGAAGAGGGGGCGGATTACGCCGATCTCCTGCGCAAAGTGCGGCATATCCCGTTGCATGAAGACCCGGAATTCCACGAAACCTTTGTGGATTGCATGGGCTTCCCGGCCAACTGATCGCTCCGGAGGTCGCTTTCTGGAACTGACATCAATCCCGTGCTTTTCCGCCCGTGATACGGCTACGGCGCAAACCGTTCCACCATGTTCACCAGCACCTGAATCCAGCGGGGATGTTCGTTGAGGCAGGGGATCTGGATGAATTCCCGGCCACCCGCCCGCAAAAACGTGTCCCGCCCCCGCATGGCGATTTCTTCAATCGTCTCCAGGCAATCGGAAACAAACGCCGGACAGATCACCAGCAGCTTCTTCACCCCGGCCGCCACCAAGCGTTCGAATTCCTGATCGGTGTAGGGGGTCAGCCACGGGTCGCGGCCCAGCCGCGATTGGAAAGCCACCGACCAACGATTCGCGGGCACCCCCGCCCGCCGCACAAATTCCTCCGCCGTGCGGAAACATTGATGCCGGTAACAAAACCGGTGCGCCACGCTCGGGGTGTGGCAGCAATCTTTCACGACGAGGCAATGGCGGTCGGTCAGATCGGATTTCCGGATCTGCCGCTCCGGCACGCCGTGAAAACTGAACAGCAGATGATCGTACTCATCGGCCAGGTATGACGCCGCGCTCTCCACCAACGCGGCCAGGTAATCCGGCGCGTCCCCGTAGGGCGGTTCAACGCTCAACGTGATGCGCGGCGCGCGTTGGTCCACCACCTCCCGCACGCGTTCGACGGCGGTTTCGTAACTGGACATCGCATAGTGCGGAAAGAGGGGGATAAGATGGAGACGGGTGGTGCCCTGGGCGGCCAGTTGTTGCACGGCGGTTTCGATGGACGGGTTTTGATAGCGCATTGCGAGCGCAACCGGCACCGACACCCGCGCCTGCAGGCGTTGTTGCACCACGCGGCTGATGACGATGAGCGGCGATCCGGCGGGCGTCCAGATGGACTGGTAGGCGTGGGCGGATTCCTGCGGGCGCTTGAGGAGTATCCATCCCACGATCAGCCGGCGTAACGGCCAGGCCACGTCAATCACCCGGCCGTCCATGAGGAATTCGTTCAGATAACGGCGCACGTCCGGCACGGAGGGCGAATCCGGCGAACCCAGATTGACGAGGAGAACGGCCTTGCTCATACACAGGAAACGTCACGACGAACGATGAAAGACTCCACGCGGTCGGCCATGTTTATCCCGGACACCACCGAGTCGCCCAAGGAAATGCCGTCGCGATAGTGCCCGGCAAAAAACAAGCCGGGCGCGCGGGTTTCGATCTCGGTCAACCGCGCGCGATACCGACCGTAACCGAGGTTGTATTGCGGAATGGCCTGCGGCCAGAAGTAATGATGCTGAAACGTGGGCGCACCGCGGACGCCCAACAACACCCGCAAATCGGCACAGGTAAGCGCCGCCAGTTCCGCCGCAGGTTTTGCCGCCAGCTCGGGAAAGCGTTCGCCGCCGATATAGCTGGTGAGCGTGAGATGACCAGCGGGGGCGCGATTCGGGAACAACGATGACGAGAAGATTGTTCCCAGAATATGGAATCCCTCAATCCGGGGAATCAACATGCCAAAACCCGAACACGGATGCGCCACGTCTTCCCGGCGGAAACCCAAGACCACGCTGGCAACCGGCGGATAACGGATTTCGCTCAAGAACGCCAGGCTCACGGCTGGCTGGGCGACCACGTCCAAGGCCGCCAGTTTGAAAGCAGTCGCCGCGCAAATCACCGCGCCATGCGATGCGCGGCCTGCCTGGCCGGATTGATCAAATTCCACGGACCAGCCTTCGGCGGTTTGGACCAGGCGCGTGACGCGGGTTTGCAGGCGCACCGCTTCGCCAAGCCGGACGCGCAGGGTGTCCGGCAGGACCTGCAGACCTTCGTCAAAAGAAAATTTGGGGGCGCGGTCCTTGGCGATTTCGCCCCGGCGCTTGCGCGCGCGCGCGCCGAAGATCTGGCCTTTGATGAGCGAACCGTATTGTTCTTCAAGCGCGGCCAACTTGGGAAAACCTTGCTGCACGGAGAGTTTTTCCGGGTTGCCTGCGTAAACCCCCGCCACCAACGCATCAATGGCATGATCCAGAAATTCCTGGTTCAATCGGCGCCGGACAAAATCCGCGATGCTTTCCTCGGCGCCGTTTCGGCGGGCGCGCACGAACGGTTCCCGCAGCACCGCCCATTTGGCCCCCAGTGTGAACAGCGGAGTCGTGAAAAATCCGAGCGGGGACGCCGGCATTTCGATGGGCCGCCGATATCGGACCACGTAGCGGGCGTTCGCGGCGGGATCGGGGTCCAACCGGCGCGCCGTCAAATCCGCGTCACGCACCAGCGCGCTGATGCGCGGGGAGGTTTCCAAAATGGTGTTGGGCCCGAACTCGGCCAGATAACCCTGCTCGCGCACCGTGCGGATCGCACCACCCACACGGTCGCTGGCCTCATACACCGTGACCGGCACCCCTTTGCGCTGGAGATAAAAACCGGCGGTCAAACCGGTAATCCCCGCTCCGATGATGGCCACGGATGTCATGTCAGCGAGTCCCGTCTCACGTCCAAAACTACCGGAGAAGCTGCCAAAAACGTAAAACGCCACGCGCGAGCCCGCGCGGGCGGCAACCCCCGGCGGCAACGCGACAAACCGATGTGTCAGTTCGATACATGGAGAGATAGCTTAGGCCAATCGCGGGCGGCGTCAAACCTGGCGAGTCGAACGCCCCGTCGGGTAGGAGGCAATCGGCCAGAAGAAGTGCCGATTGGTTCAGTCCAATCCCCACTTTTCTTCCACTGGAAAGTGGCAGAGGGGTTACTCGGAAACCTCTTCCACCAAGGCTTCGGCGGATCGGACGCCCCAGCCATACTTCAATTCGGGAATCAGTAATGCCGTTGCCAGTAGAATCAGCCCCACGCTCACCCAACTGATGGTCGTCAGCGACCACACGGCGGTGAGTTGAAAAGCGACAACCGGCGCCAACACCCCGCGCACGCCGGTCAGAAACGTATGCACACTCATGTAATCGGCCACCCGTTCGGGCGGGGCAAACTTGGTCACCCACAAACTCCAAGCCACGTCACCGCCCGCGTTGGCGATTCCAAAAATCAGCGCGGCGCCGATCAAACCCAAAATGGACCCGCTGCTGAAGAACGCGAAAATGCCCAGGGCAAAACCGATGTTCAACGTCATGCGCAGCGCAAAAAAATTCATCCGGTCGAAGGCCCAGCCCCAAAATGGATTCAGCGCCAGCCGGGCCAGGTTCGGCGCCACCCCGGTGAGCAGGGCAATGTGGGCGGCGGTAAGCGCCGCGCCGCCCCACGTGACACCGTACTTCGGGTTGGCCAGATACTCGACGCGCAGGGGCAGCATCATCAGGTTGCCAAAGCCCATCAACATCCACATCACCAGGGTTTGGCGGAACAGCCGGTCGTCCCGCAGGTAACGCAGCGCTTTGAACGGATGCGAACCGTCCGTGGCTTGGAGCGGACGGGAGGGACAACCGCGAATGCACCAAGCCGTCAACCCAAACGCCGCCGTGAAAACGAGCAGCAGCCATTGAAACCGCTCCAGCCGTCCGGCGAGCGCGCGGCCCGCCAGTTCACTGAACGCCGCCGCCACCGCAATGCGGATCATCACCGTCCGCGAAAACAACCGCCCACGTTCGTGTTCGGGATAGTTCTCCTGAAAAATCTGCGTCATCAACGGGACAGCAGCAGCCACGGTGGCCATGGCCAACCCCGCCCCCACGACAAAGACGGGAAGGATGGGCACGGCGGCCATGGCCAGGGTGCTTCCAGCCCCCACCAGCGCCAGGCGCGACGCCGCCACCGCCACCGGCCAGCCCAGCCGTTCCACACGGGAAACGATCCACGGGGAAAAAATGAATCCCAAGCTGCCTCCGCCGGCGATGAAGGCTTTGGCTAATGCGCCGGCGTGAAACCAGCGCACCGCAATGAGCAGAAGGAAAGTCGTGCCGGCGGTTTCCAAGACGCCGGAGGCCACCGCCCGCCAGCGTTCATGGCGGTAGGTCAGCGCGGTACGGGTGGATAACGTCACACGCCCTTAATCACCCGGCAACCGCACGGCGGGGAAATAGACCGTCATGGCCGTCCCCTCGTTCACCACCGAATGCACCTGCAAAGCCCCCTGGGCGTGCTCCAGGAGCCGCCGCACAATGCGCAGGCCCAAGCCGGTGCCCTGCCCGCTGCTTTTGGTGGTATAATACGGCTCAAAGATTTTACCCAACAATCCCGGGGCGATTCCCGGTCCGTTATCCCGCACGGTCATGGCCACCAGCGGCGCGGTATTGTTGAAATTTTCAATGTTGAACACCCGCGTCTGGGGGCCATCGCGGAGGCTGGACAGATCGAGCGGTTGATCCAGGACCCGGCCGGAAACCTCCACCCGATGCGACAACGGCATGCACTGGAAGGCGTTGGTGATGAGGTTGAGCAGCACTTGAATGAAATCGGTCCCGTTCATGCGCACCGCCACCTCTGCCTCAAGTGGCCGCACGTTAAACTCGTTGTCCCGGTAACTGGGATGCACCCGCACCAGATGGTGCATGTCTTTGAGCAGTTGATTGACGCTGACCGACGGGGCCGTCGCATCGGGCCCTTGCCGCATAAAGCCGAGATAGCGCCGGGAGATCTCAATGCAACTCGTCACCTGCCGCGTGATGATTTTGAGCCGGTCCTTGACGAATTCAAGTGTCTCCGCGTCCAGTTGGGTCGCGTTGCCGATGCGGTGGTTGAGTAACTGGATGAATCCGGAAATGACGGTAAGCGGACCATTGATGTCGTGAATGATGCTGGCGTAAATCTCGCCGCGGGTCTGGTCCATCTTTTCCTCGATCTGATGGTGCCTCAAATCACGCTTCAGCGCCTGTAAAATTTCCTCGTTGTTGCGGATCTCACCTTCCAGAGTGGGCCGGCGCAACGCCTTGGCCACGGCCGCGCGGATGTTGGCCACGTCAAAGGGTTTGTTGATGTAATCCGACGCCCGCAATCGCAACGCCTGCCGCATGGTGTCCGTCGTTTCGTACGCGGTGATGACCACTACTTCGGTTCCGGGATTCACATGCTTCAACCGTTCCAGCACCTCGATGCCCGACATGCCGGCCATGCGAATATCGGTGATCGCCACATCCACCGGGTGCTTGCGGGCCAGCTCAATGGCGGTCGGCCCGTCGCTCGCCAAAAGCAACTCGTAGTCGCCCTTAAAGATGAGTTCCAAGGTCTGGCGTGGACCTTCTTCATCATCCACAATCAAGAGGGTCGGCTTGCGTTTGCGGGCAACAACCGGAGATTCAGGACCATTGAGTACGGGGGCGGCATTCATGATTCAGTCGGCCCGGCAGATGCGGACCGGATTTGAGGTTGACCAAGCAAAGGCGAACACGGCGTCATCGTAATTCAACCCAACCACGGCTCAAGTGCAAACCTGGAGCACTGGGGAGGACGATGGGGACGGACGCGCCGCCAAGCACTTCCGTGTTGTCGTTCCCCGTCCAACTCCCGCGCCGCACCAGTCCCTCACCGGGAGCCAAACCCGGGTTACACCGTCGCCGGAAGCGGCAGCGAGATACGGACCATGCCGGTTTTTGCGGTCGGCGTGGGGACAATTTCCAGTTTGCCGTGGTGGGTTTCAATAATCTTCCGCGTGACCGCCAGCCCCAGCCCCAGGCCCACATTGCGCATCGTGAAAAAGGGCGAGGCCGCTTGCTGGGCCACTTCGGGGGCGAATCCCGTGCCGTTATCCTGAACTTCAATCTGCAGCGCCGGTTTGCCGTTGCCGGTGGACTCGTCCTGCAACCGGACGCCGATCTTCGGATTTTCTGGATTGGCTTGCAGCGCGTTGATCATGACTTCGGCCAGCGCGTGACGGAGCGCGGCCCGATCCCCATTAACCACAATTGGTTTGCCCCCGTCTTCGTACCGCAACTGGCTGGTGTGCGTCGGCTGGAATTTCTGTGCCTCTTGATAGGCTTCTTCGACCAGCGCGGCCAACGGCACCGCCTCCGGCGAGAGCACCGCGTCCCGCGCCAGGAACCGCATCTGACTGATAAGGCGGCTGATTCGTTTGACGCCGTCAGCCAGGGCTTCGTTGAGCGAGGCGCGAAACTCCGGATCACGGTATTTCTCGGTCAACAATTGCTGATGCGCTGCGATGGGTACCAGCGCGTTGCCGATTTCATGCGCCATACGGTCGGCCATGTTCTTGACCAGCCGCAGGTTGGCGGCTTCGATCTCCAATTGCTGCAACTGCTCCGCTTGGGTGCGATCCTCGGCGATCAATAGTGCGGCGGCCGGCAACCCGGCGGCCCGTCCGTGAAACGGCACGATGGAAACGTAGAAAATTGGCTTTGCCGGCGTATCCGGTTCATATTTGAACGATGCGACGGCCGCGCCCGTTTGCAAAACCTGATAAACCTTGCCGCCGAGTTCCTGCGGCAGATCGCTGAATTCCATCTCGCCGCTGTTCCGCTCCATCCCGCCAAAAAACCGGCGCGCGGCCTTGTTGGCGTGTAAGATCTGCAACTCCCGCCCCACCACCACGCAGGCGCTGCTCAATTCCCGCAGGATCTCGGCCATCGTCGCGTGATTGCTGGCCAACTGGTCGTGCAACCAGATGTTGCGGATGGCCAGGCCGAGTTGCTCGAGCAAATGGAAGATCACCTCCAACTCGGCGTTGACCAAAGGTTCGCCCGTCACCCGCCCGTCAAAGAGCGCCACGCCCAGCAATTGTTCCCGGTCCAGGATGGGCACCGCCACGTTCACGCCCAGCAATTCGAACTCTTTTTGCGCTTCGGGGGTGCGCGCGATCTCGTCCCCGCCTCGGCGCAAAATCCGTCCCAGCCGGGTCATCAACGCCCCCGTACCGCTGTCCAGCGATAACTCAAAGTGTTCGAGCAATCCGGGGGCCATGCCCAAGGAACACATGGCCGACAATCGGCGGCTATCCTCCAGACCAGCGGTGACGCCCGGCGATGTGAGGGGGGAACGCAGAAAAATCACCGCCCGGTTCACGCTGAACATTTCGCGCAACAACAACAGGAACTGTCGGATCATGCCTTCCGCATTCAACGAATAGGTCAGCACACCGGAAAACTTACGCAGCAATTCAAAGTTCGGCACGGGCGGGGACGGGAAAGACGGCGCCGCGACCGATTCGCCGGCTTTCACGGAGGACAAACCGAGAAATTCCGTGCTGGACGCCACGCCGGGCGAAGAGGCGCTCACCGGCGTTTGCAGCAACCGGTCCACAATCACCTGCAACATGCGCGGGCGGACCGGCTTGGAAATCACTTGGGCCACGCCATGGAGCAACGCTTCCTCCTCCCACTCGCTTTGCCGGGCTTCGGTCAGCACAACAACCGGACACTGGGGCGCGCGCCGCCGCAGTTTTTCAATGACCCACACCCCCTGCACTCCGGACAGGTTGACATCCAGCACACACAGACTCACCAACCCGTGCGCCAGCAATGGTTCCGCTCCTTCCACGGATGTCCGGTGAACGACGCGCACTTGGGCCGGATTCAACGCCGCGCGGACGGCTTCGGCGGAACCCGGATGCTCACCCACTACCAGAACCGTTTTCATCCTTCGCTTAATAGCATGACCGATAGAGACGCTCCCCGTACCCCGCCGGCGACTGGCGGAACTTGGCCGACCAACCCCATCGCTCGATCACCTGCATGTGTCATCCTGTCAAGTAGATGATTAACGTGCCGGACGCGTCGGGTCAATGAAAAACATGGTTTCCAATGCAAATCTCGATGCGGGAGACGGGGAGCAACCGGCGCGACTTGCTTCAACCACCCGAGTTGACTACGGTCATCCCGATTCTGCGCAGCGGGATTAAAGTTGTTATGTCCGAATCGTACATCCGAGAACTGTTAGCCGACCGGATTGGTGGCCGCCAATACGGCAAGTCAAACGTCATTTACAAGTTCGAAAAAATCAAACGCGCCAAACGGGCGGCCATCCGCCAGCATCCCGGCAAGGAAATCATTGATTTGGGCATTGGCGAACCGGACGACATGGCCTTTCCCGAGGTGGTCGAAAAGCTTTACGAAGAGGCCCGCAAACCGGAAAACCGCGGGTATGCCGACAACGGCGGCCCGGTCTTGAAACAGGCGGCGGCGCGGTATTTGGAGCAGGTGTTCGGGGTGCGGGATCTCAATGCGGAAACGGACATCATCCATTCCATCGGCAGTAAATCGGCGCTTTCCCTTCTGCCAACGACGTTGATCAACGCGGGCGACGTGGTCTTGATGACGGCGCCCGGGTATCCAATATTCGGAACGCACAGCCAATATCATGGGGGGCAGGTTTACCACCTGCTCCTCACGCCGGAAAACCAGTTTCTCCCGGATCTCGATGCGGTACCCCCCGACGTGCGGGCCCGGGCCAAGGTGCTGGTTCTTAATTACCCAAACAACCCGACCGGCGCCAGTGCGACGCCGGAATTTTATGCGCGGGTGGTCGCATTCGCGCGCCGGCATCGGCTGGTGGTCATCTCGGATGCCGCTTACGCCGCCCTGATTTACGAGGGACAACCCCTCAGTTTTCTGGCCACACCGGGGGCGAAAGAGGTGGGGGTGGAACTCCATTCCGTGAGCAAGGCTTTCAACATGACCGGTTGGCGGTGCGGATTCGTCGCCGGAAACGAATTACTGGTCCGGGCTTATGGCGACGTAAAAGACAACACAGACTCCGGCCAGTTCCTCGCCATCCAACACGCGGCCGCCTATTGCTTTGAACATCCGGAACTGACCCGCCAGATTGCGGAAAAATACTCGCACCGCATGGATCAATTGGTCCGGGTGCTGACCGATTCCGGATTCCAAGCGCGCAAACCAAAGGGCTCCTTCTTCCTGTATGTCCCCGCTCCCCGGGCTGCGGTGACCCGGACTGGAAAACGGATTGCGTTCGCCTCCGCGGAAGACGCCAGCCAGTGGTTGATCACCGAGAAGCTCATTTCGACCGTGCCTTGGGATGACGCGGGCCCCTACCTGCGATTCAGCGTTACGTTTGTCGCCAAGAATCCAGCCGAAGAAAACCGTATCCTCGGCCAACTGGCAAATCGCCTCAGCGACGTGCAGTTCGAATTTTGACAGTGCCGCAGATTGGGCTGCTCACACCTCGGATTATTTCTCTGCGGCGGATTGTTCGCGGGCGCGTTTGCTCTCTTCGACCACTTTCTGGGCCATCACGGCGGGCATTTCCTCGTAATGACTGAAATCCTCCTGATGCACCCCCCGCCCGCCGGTCAACGACCGCAGCGTCACCGAATACCGATACAACTCCGCCGCCGGCACCTGCGCCTTGATCACTTGCAAGCCCCCCACCGCGTCCATCCCCTGAATCTTCCCCCGCCGGCTCGATAAATCCCCCATCACCGCCCCC
>Ga0116182_1000594_pt1 | contig 39717 bp, 26 predicted proteins | sample AD_UKC077_MetaG_FD_89805 | JGI IMG/M metagenome (GOLD analysis project Ga0116182, IMG submission 89805) | Active sludge microbial communities of municipal wastewater-treating anaerobic digesters from USA - AD_UKC077_MetaG | ecosystem: Engineered > Bioreactor > Anaerobic > Digestate | place: USA...
GTCAACCAGCCTGGAGGGCTGGCCATCCAGTAGCCCCGGTTTCGCCCGGGGTAAAGGGCAGTAGCATTGGGTCCACCCTGGAAGGGTGGCCGTCAGCAATTCCCCCAGGGGTAATACGGGTGGTGGCGCATGTTCATTAGGAGAACCCCGCGCACCCCGTGCCGCTCGCCGCGTGCCGCTCTTCAGACGATATGCCGTAATCAGTATCCTTTTTACAAATTTCTGCTATCTTTGCAGCCTTCCATTACCGGGAAAATGTCAACATTTTTATTCGACAGAATAGTATTCGGACCTGTAAAGAGCAGAAGGCTCGGGGTATCTCTTGGGATCAACCTCCTGCCGCTGAACCGGAAGGTCTGCAATTTCAACTGCATTTACTGTGAATGCGGCTGGACTCCGGAAGCAGCTTCCGGCAACAGTTCCTTCTCCCTGCCTTCAAGAACGGAGGTGTACATAGCGCTTGAAAACAAACTTGCTGAAATGAAGATCAAAGGCCTGGCGCCTGATGTGATCACCTTTGCAGGAAACGGAGAGCCGACACTTCATCCTGAATTCCCGGGGATTATCGACGATTCCATCGAATTGCGGAACAGGTATTTCCCCGAGGCAGGAATAGCAGTGCTTTCAAACTCAACCAGGATAAGCATCCCTGTGATCAGGGAAGCCCTGCTGAAAATCGACCAGAACATTCTCAAACTCGACTCGGCATTTGACTTCACGATCAGGATCCACAACCAGCCCTCTGTAAATATCAATGTCACGGAACTCATCGCGGACCTTCAAAAGTTCAGGGGCCGGCTTATAATCCAGACTCTCTTCCTCAGAGGATCCTACAAGGGCATCACTATCGACAACACCACCCCGGAAGAGATTGAGGCATGGCTGAAGGCTCTGGATCTTATCAGGCCGGAAGAGGTGATGATCTATACCATCTCGAGGGACACACCCACGGGCGAGAACCTGAAAAAAGTGCCTCTGGCCGATCTCAACCGGATAGCCGGCCAGGTAAGGAGGCTGGGAATAAAAACCCAAGTATCTGATTAGTTTGGATAAAAAAAAGAATATACTGATTTGTCCGCTCGAATGGGGACTGGGTCATGCCGGACGCATGATACCGCTTGCAAAGGAGCTTCAGAAGCGTAATAACAATGTTATAACGGCATGTGGAAAGGCTCATCAGGAACTGTTCAGGCGTGAATTGCCGGACGCCACTTACATCAGCTTTTCCGGATTCAGGCCGGGCTATTCAAGGGTCATCCCCCAATACATATTTATACTTCTCAAGTTACCCATCCTTTTTTACCATATAGTTGTTGAGCATTTCCGCTTAAAATTGATTATCCGCAAGCACAAAATCGACATCGTGATAAGCGATAACCGTTTCGGCCTGTGGAGCAGAAAGGTCAAAAGCGTTTATGTCACTCATATGCCTGTCATTCCCCTTCCCGACAAACTCAGGCACCTGGAGTGGATAGGAGTAATGTTTCACAGGTTCTTCATAAAAAAGTATTCGCTTTGTCTTATTCCCGATCTTCCCGGAAAGATCAACCTGTCGGGACGTCTCTCTCACGGGCTGAAACTCCCTTCCAACGTCAGGTTCGTTGGCATACTGTCGAGGTTTTCGGGATTGGACCGGGTGGAAACGAATAAATTCAATTATCCTCATCATACAGTAGTATTGTCGGGTCCGGAACCGCAGAGAAGCATACTAAGGAAGAAACTCATCACCGCCCTGCGGCACGGGGATACGAAGACAGTGGTGCTTGAAGGGAAACCCGGACCTGAGACAAAGTGCACTGAAAACGGAAAAATAATCTCTTACAATCACCTGACAACAGCGGAGATGATGGATGTTCTACTCTCAAGTTCCAGCATCATCACCCGTTCGGGTTATACTTCCATAATGGAACTGATAAGTCTAAAGTGCAGCGCCATGCTTATTCCGACTCCCGGTCAGACCGAACAAGAGTATCTCGCGGAATACCTGTCATACAAGGGATGGTTTCTCAGCATACCCCAGCGGGAGATCGGCAAACTGTTAACACTCTGCAATCCCGAACCTTCATGGCCTTCCATGATAATCGAAGAGAGCCGCGGTCTGCTGGAAAAAGCGCTCGATGAAATACTAGATCAGTAGAATAAAGAGTGTCAGTACCGTTAAACCGGTAAAATAACCCACCCATACCTGTAATGGATTGTGGGTATCGAGCCTGAGCCTTGCTGCCATGATGACACCGCTCAGTAGTATCACAACAACAATAAGCAATGGCAGAGGGGTGTACATTTTGACCCACAGCAATAAGACAGTTGCCGTAAGTGCTCCGGCCCCTACGGCATGAATGGATATCTTCCACCAGAAATTGATCATCGACACCACTATCGACAACACGGCCGTGGCAAAGATGAAAGATTTCAGAAAAAAAGGTATCTGGTACCTTAGAACGATAAATGAAGTCGTAAAATACAGGATAGAGGCTGTCAGCATGGGAATGATGCGCTCGCTCCTGTCGTCGAGGTAAAACGAGCTGATGAGATTCCTTATTCTGAGGAAAGGAAGAAGGAGAAGCGGAATCAATACATTGTTCAAAAGCAGGATAGTGAAAAGAATCCTTTTGACTGCCGGAGGAAGGTAACTCAGAAATGTAGGTGCCGACAGCAGAATAGCCAGACCATACAACGGCATGAACAAGGGATGAAAAACAAACGAAATAATTCGGGCCAGCCTTTCACCTAAATTGATATTGCCTTCGTTATTCATCCGCGCTGTTGAATAAATCAGATTTCCCTCCTGAGCCTGGCTACCGGTATGTTAAGCTGTTCGCGGTATTTTGCCACTGTCCTCCGTGCTATCTGGTATCCCTTCTCCTGAAGTATCTCGGTAAGCCTTTCATCGGTCAGCGGCCGTCTTTTTTCCTCGTTTTCAATACACTCCTGAAGGATACTCTTTATTTCCCTGGTTGATACCTCCTCGCCGCTGTCGGTCTGGAGCCCTTCCGAGAAGAAATATTTAAGCGGAAGAATCCCGAAATGTGTTTGTATATATTTGCTGTTGGCAACCCTGGAAACGGTTGAGATATCGAGCCCGGTCATTTCAGCAACATCCTTGAGGATCATGGGCTTGAGCTTTACCTCATCGCCGTCGATAAAGTATTCCTCCTGGTATTTCAGGATGGCGTTCATGGTAAGAAGAAGGGTGTTCTGTCTTTGCTTGATGGCATCGATGAACCACCTGGCCGAATCGATTTTCTGTTTAACGAACATAACCGCCTCCTTCATCTCTTTCTTCTGGCTCTTGTCCCTCACATACGATTTCAGCATCTCGTTGTATGCCGAGTTAAGCCTTAGTTCCGGAAGGTTTTTCGAGTTAAGGTGAAGGTCGAAACCTTCTTCTGTATGCTCGAGGATGAAGTCGGGTATGATGGGCTGGGAGGTTCTGCTTATGGAATCGCTGAAAAGGCTTCCCGGTTTGGGATTAAGCTTAAGTATCTCATCGATGGCTGCTTTCAGCTCACTTTCGGTGATTCCCATTTTTGAGGTAATTTTGTCGTAATGCCTCTTGCTGAATTCATCAAAGTAAAGATCGATAACGGTATAAGCCGTTTTGAGCGAATCCTCTGTCCTGTCCTTTATCGCGAGCTGTATCAGCAGGCATTCCCTGAGTGTTCTTGCTCCCACTCCCGGAGGATCAAGATCCTGAATGACTTCAAGGACTTCCTCCAGTTCCTTCTCATCGGTTGTTACGTTCTGAAGGAAGGCCAGGTCGTCGACAATATTTTCAAGTTCTCGCCGCAGGTAGCCGTCCTCGTCTATATTTCCGAGAATGTATTCGCCCAGCACCTTTTGCTTTTCTGTAAGTTCCCTGAGGTTTAGCTGTGCCTTAAGGTGTTCCTGGAAAGTTGATCCGACCGAAAACGGTATTTCGTTTCTTTTCTCGTCTTCCTTGCTGTAGTTGTTTGCATGAAGCCTGTACTCCGGGATATCGTCTTCCTCTATATAGTCGTCGAGCGTGAATTCCTCCTGATCCTTATCATTGTCCTCGTAGAGTTCATCGTCGGCGTCCATACCTGTAATATCCTCTTCTTCCTCAGGACCTTCCTCAAGGGCAGGGTTCTCCTCCAGTTCCTTCTTGATCCGCTGTTCGATCTGAAGTGTAGGTATCTCGAGCAGCTTGATCATCTGTATCTGCTGGGGAGACAGTTTCTGGAGAAGTTTTTGCTGTAGTTTTTGCTTTAGCATACCTGTCCGCTAATGTTTACTGATAGCTTTTAAAGTTAGAATTCCGCATTCTTCGGTGTTCTTGGAAACGGAATTACATCCCTTATATTTGCCATACCGGTCATAAATAACATCATCCTTTCGAATCCGAGTCCGAATCCGCTGTGAGGCGCCGTTCCGAATTTTCTTGTTTCGAGGTACCACCATAGGTCTTCTTCGGGAAGTCCCAGTTCCCGTATCCTGTTAACAAGCTTTTCGTGATCCTCTTCCCTCTGCGATCCTCCGATTATCTCTCCTATCCCCGGGAAAAGCACATCCATGGCCTTGACCGTTTTTCCGTCGTCATTCAGTTTCATATAGAATGCCTTTATCTCCATCGGGTAATTTATCAGGATTACCGGTCTTTTGAAATGCTCCTCAACAAGATATCTTTCATGTTCTGCCTGCAGGTCCCTTCCCCAGCCGACCGGGAACTCCCATTTTTTTGATGCCGAACTCAGTATATCGATAGCCTCCGTATAGGTTAGTCTCACGAATTCATTGGAGACCACGAAGTTGAGTCTGTCGAGAAGGTTCTTGTCTATCATGTTGTTCAGGAACTTCAGGTCGTCGCTGCAATTATCGAGGGCATACCTGATCAGGTATTTCAGGAAGTCCTCTGCAAGGTCCATAGTGTCCTTGAGGTCGTAGAATGCCATTTCTGGTTCTATCATCCAGAATTCGGCAAGATGCCTGGGGGTGTTTGAGTTCTCGGCCCTGAAGGTGGGGCCGAAGGTGTAGACCTCTCCCAGGGCAAGAGCACCAAGTTCACCCTCGAGCTGACCCGACACCGTAAGGTTTGTAGCTCTTCCGAAGAAATCCTGGGTATAGTCAATTTCTCCATGTTCATTTCGGGGCGGATTACCGGGTTCGAGGGTTGTAACCTGGAACATCTCGCCCGCCCCCTCGGCATCGCTGGCGGTAATAATCGGAGTGTGAAGATAATAGAAGCCTTTATCGTTAAAATACTTGTGTATCGCGAAAGCCATCGCGTGCCTTATTCTGAAAACTGCACCGAAAGTATTTGTCCTGAAACGCAGATGGGCATGCTCCCTGAGGAACTCCATCGAGTGACCCTTTTTCTGAAGAGGATAGGTTTCGGCATCACATTTCCCGTACAGTTCAATGGAAGTCGCGTTTATCTCCACGTTCTGACCCTGTCCCTGCGATTCCACCAGTTTGCCGGTCACGGCAATGCAGGCTCCGGTTGAGATATCCCTGAGCTGACGTTCATCGAAACGCGACATGTCGGCCACCACCTGTATGTTGTTTATTGTGGATCCGTCGTTGAGAGCAATGAATGAGATGTTCCTGCTTCCCCTTCTTGTCCTTACCCAGCCCTTTACCAGGACTTCTTCCCCTGTAACAGGATTTGAAAGAATCTCTTTTACCTTTTTCCTTTCCATATTAGAATTTGAATATCAGAAAATTTCCCCCGCAAAAATAATAAATTGTTAATCTTAAATACCCATATAATGTTCATAATTTTATCAAGTGACTTTCTGTTAATTAGATAATTCGACTAAAATGATAATATTCCCGTTTAAATTCAGTTTTATGATAGGCTGAAGTAAGAAGATTTAAACAACCTTTCAGGAAAATGAATAACTTTGGACATCTAACAGTTAACCGTTCATCAATATGGAAGATAAAAAGAAACTCGTAGTACCATGGGATTTTACTGAAGTTGCGGAATCAGCTTTAGCCCATGCTGTTAAAATAGGACGCCAGTTAGGGTCTGATATCTGCCTTCTTCACGTGGTTGATTCAGGTATCAAGACGAGAGAAGAAGGGCAGGTAAAAAGTCACCTGAAACATATTGCTGATGAGAATGCGGCGAAATTCAACATGACAATCACGCCGGAAGTGGTAAAGGGAAGCATCTTTTCAGCCATTGCCGACTATGCCAATGACGAAGAAAAGGACGTCAGCCTCGTCGTTATGGGAACGCACGGCATGAAAGGCATGCAGAAGTTTACAGGAAGCTGGGCTCTCAAGGTCATCGTAAAATCGAAGGTACCCTTCATTGTTGTTCAGGATCCTCCTGTTGACCAGAACAGATATCACAACATTGTTTTCCCGATTGATTTCAGGACTGAGGACAAGGAAAAGATGGGAATGGCGATCTTCATGGGCAAATACTTTGATTCAAAGATCCATATCCTGAAAGACACGCCTGCTGACAAAGGACTGGCTGCAAGGATTAACAAGAACCTTAATTTCTCAGTCAAATTCCTGATGCAGAACAATGTTGAATATGAGATCCATGAGATAGAACGTGGAAAGAGGGCACAGAGGACCATCGACTTTGCCAATAAGATCAATGCCGACCTCATTCTCATCGTGACCACGAAGAGTCCGACCTTTGCAGATTATATGCTTGGTGCTTCGGAACAGGAGATCATTGCCAACAGTTCGAAAATCCCGGTTTGCTGCGTCAATCCAAAGGCATCATTCGCGAGCACGTCGCAGTTCATGGGAGGCGGCTGGAGGGCATAGAGCCGGGTTGCAGCGGTAAGGCAATAACACTTAGTTACTATTCATGTCAATTGTAGTACAGGGAGTTACAAAGCTCTATGGAAGCCAGAAAGCTCTCGACAATGTATCTTTCGAAATAAAGACTGGCGAGATCGTCGGATTTCTCGGTCCGAACGGCGCCGGCAAGTCGACCATGATGAAGATCATCACCGGTTTCATGCCTCCCACTACCGGAAAGGTGTATGTCAACGGTATCGACACCTCCGCCGGATCTCCTGAGATAAAAAAGAACATAGGATATCTTCCCGAAAACAATCCCCTGTATCCCGAGATGTATGTAAGGGAGTATCTTCAGTTTGCTGCCTCGCTGTACAAGTCGGGTATCTCCGTCAGGGAACAGATTGACAGAATAATCAATATAACCGGGCTGGAGCCGGAGCAGAAGAAGAAAATAGGATCTCTTTCAAAGGGTTACCGTCAGAGGGTCGGGCTGGCACAGGCCCTGATCCATGATCCGGATGTACTCATTCTCGATGAAGCTACCACCGGACTCGATCCCAACCAGATAGTTGAGATAAGGAATCTGATCCGCGATGCCGGGCGTGAAAAGACTGTCATGCTTTCCACCCATATAATGCAGGAAGTGGAAGCCATTTGCGACAGGGTGATAATAATTGACAAGGGAGTCATCGTTGCCGATGAGGCAAAGAGCGATATCTATTCAAAGATCAGCAGTTCGCGGCAGACCATTCTCGTCGAGTTTGACAGGGATCCTGAAGAAGCCATGCTGAGCGCGATACCTGGTGTAGATTCCTTCAGAAAGGCAAAGGACCGAATCTGGATCATCGAAGCCGGAGGCGAAGAGGACATTCGTCCGGCAATATTCTCATTTGCAGTTAATAACAAGCTTACCGTCTTATCGCTTCAGAAGCAGGAGTCCAATCTGGAAGAAGTTTTCAGGATACTGACGACATAAAAGCAGCAGAGTCTTGCGGTCTTGCGGTCTTGCTTTATAAGGATCCCCTCCGGGGGCTTTGAAATTTATATTTCCTTTCAATATTAGCAGAATTCTCTGGCTCCTTCAACTTGGGGGAAGGTTGGGAAGGGGGTAAATATCCAACGCGGATGTTACAAGGAAATTCTTGTTTTTCTTGCTTCTTTTTCTTTCCTTTGATCCCTAAGAATCTGGTGGAGAAATTTGAGCTGATTGCGACCACGGGAAAAAATGCTAAAATGCCTCTGATTCTGTCATTCCACTCAAGCATAATTCCCATCATTTTCTGATCAGTTAACAAAACTATTTACTTATGGGTTATCTATTTACATCCGAATCAGTTTCAGAAGGGCATCCCGACAAGGTTGCCGACCAGATATCAGACGCTCTTCTTGATGAGTTCCTCAAATGGGATCCCAAATCGAAAGTGGCATGCGAGACCTTTGTTACCACGGGTCTGGTGATGTGCGGCGGTGAAGTCCGCACCGAGGGATGGGTTGACGTGCAGGAGACGGTACGCCGTGTGATAAAGGATATCGGTTACACAAACCCTGCTTACCGTTTCGACAGCGAATCATGCGGTATTATTTCGACCATACACGAACAATCGCCCGACATCCGCCAGGGCGTTGTCAGGGAGAAACCCGAGGACCAGGGAGCCGGCGATCAGGGAATGATGTTCGGCTACGCTTGCCGCGAGATGGAAAACTACATGCCTCTCAGCATCCAGCTTGCTCATATTCTGCTCCGGGAACTTGCTTCAATACGGAAGGAAGGCAAACAGATGAAATATCTCAGGCCCGACAGCAAATCGCAGGTAACGATTGAATATGATAATAACAACAAGCCGGTCAGGATCGACACCCTGGTTATCAGCACACAGCACGACGAATTCATCCTTCCGGAGAACAACTCGGAAAAGGCGAAAAAGAAGGCAGAAAAGGAAATGCAGGCCAAAATCCATGATGACCTGAAGAAATTCCTTCTCCCCCGTGTAAAGAAGCTTCTCCCTAAGGAATATGCCCGGCTTATCACTGATGATGTAAGACTCTTTGTCAACCCGACAGGCAAGTTCGTTATCGGCGGGCCTCACGGAGATACAGGACTTACCGGAAGGAAGATCATAGTTGACACCTACGGCGGTCACGGAGCTCACGGCGGCGGCGCCTTCTCGGGAAAAGACTCCTCGAAGGTTGACAGGTCGGCAGCCTATGCTGCCCGGCATATCGCCAAAAACCTGGTGGCTGCAGGTGTTTGCGACCAGGCTCTCATCCAGATAGCCTATGCCATAGGAATAGCCCAGCCGGTTGGACTTTACATAAATACCTACGGCACGGCAAAGGTAAAGGACAAGGAAGGCAGAATCCTGTGCGACAGTGCGATAGCAAACGTTTTGAAGGAGCTGTTCGACCTCAGGCCCTACTCAATAGTGGAGCGCTTCGGTCTTAAGAATCCGATATTCCTTCGCACAGCCACCTACGGTCATTTCGGACACGAGCCCGAAACCGGTGAAGTGGAGGTCTACTATCCCGTAAAAGGTTCAAAACCCGTAAGGGTTACCGGCAACGGCAAGGAAGTCTACAGGAAAAAAGTGGAATTCTTCGCCTGGGAAAAACTGGATTACGTTGACAAAATAAAAAAGGCGTTCAGTTAGCACACCTCGTTCCGTTCTAAAACGCTGCCTTTACAATCCTTGCAACATTATCCGACCGTCCGAGAGTGTAATAGTGTATCCCCGGAACTCCTTCAGCTATAAGCTCCTTCGACTGCTGAACAGCCCATTCGATACCAACCTCACGGGCTTCATTATCGTTTGTACACTTTCTCAGGGCCACCACCAGGTCGTTGGGCATATCTATATGGAAAGTCTGGGGAAGCAGGTTTATATCGTTCAGTGCTGAAATGGGTTTTATACCCGCTATTACAGGGACATCAATGCCTATCGATCTGCATTCATCCCTGAAGCGGAAGAACTTCCTGTTGTCAAAAAACATCTGGGTGACTATATAACTTGCACCGGCATCCACCTTGATCTTAAGATTCTCAAGGTCAACCTGCCTGTTCGGCGCTTCGAAATGCTTCTCGGGATAACCGGCCACACCTATGCAGAAAGACGTGGGTGCGGTATCCTGAAGCGAATCTTCAAGATACTTGCCATTGTTCATGTCAACTATCTGCCCTACAAGTTCCGAGGTATAGGAATGACCGTCCTTTTCGGGAATAAAGCTTCGGCTTCCCCTCGGTGGATCGCCCCTGAGCGCCAGCACGTCGTCTATCCCGAGAAAGTTCATCTCTATCAGCACGTTCTCGGTCTCTTCCTTTGTAAAACCTCCGCAAAGCACATGAGGCACCACCGTGATGTTGTATTTGTATTTCACTGCCGCGGCAAGGGCAAAGGTACCCGGACGCTTTCTTACCACCTTCTTCTCAAGCAGCCCGTCGGGACGCTCGCGATACACCGTTTCATTACGGTGAGATGTAAAGTTTATATAAGCCGGACTGAATTCCATCAGCCGGTCGATGGTTGAGTAAACCCTTTCAATACTGTGCCCTTTAAGGGGAGGAAGCAGTTCAAATGTGAACAACGGACTTTTAGCGGTTCTGATCTTATCAATAACACTCATTACACTAACTCTTATAAATTCGGGGCAAGCCATTTGGCAGCCTCTTCAACAGTCATTTTCTTTCTCGATGCATAGTCCCTGAGCTGATCTTCCCCTATTTTGCCCACATTGAAATAGGATGAAAGCGGATGAGAGAAGACATAGGCACAGACGGCAGCCGGAGGTGTCATGGCGAAATTTTCAGTCAGGCCGGCTCCGGTGTTCCTTTCTGCTTCGAGGGTGTCAAATATAACACGTTTTTCCGTATGATCGGGACAAGCAGGATACCCGGGCGCGGGCCTTATCCCCCTGTAACGGCTCTTCAGAAGCTCTTCTGTCGTCAGTTCCTCCCCTGCCGCGTAACCCCAGTATTCCTTTCTCACCCTCTCGTGGAGATACTCAGCGGCAGCCTCGGCAATACGGTCGCTCAGTATCCTGATCATAATGCTTGCATAATCATCATCCCCGTAGTTTTTAATGACATCGTCACTAAGGGCTGCCGTAACCACAAAGGCTCCGGCCCAGTCGGTCAGGCCCGATGATTCCGGGGCAACATAATCCGCCAGACAAAGATTAGGGACACCCTTTTCCTTCTGCTCCTGGTTTCGCAGGAAACTGAATACTGTCTTCACGGATCCGGTTTTCGTGTCATTCAGAATAAGAACATCGTCGCCTGAGGATACAGCCGGAAAAAGTCCGAGCACACCATTAGCCTTTATCAGCTTCCTGGCTATGATCTCCCTGAGCCAGAACCGCGCATCGTCAAACAACTTCCTTGCTTCCGCTCCCTTGACAGGATCGTCGAATATGGCGGGATATTTCCCGGAGATCTTCCACGCGAAGAAGAAGAAAGTCCAGTCTATATATTTTACGAGAACACTCAGGTCAAATTCTTCAAAAACCCTGATGCCCTTTTCCGCCGGTTCAGGTATTTCTTCCTGTCTCCAGCTTGTGACAAGCCTGTTCTTTCTGGCTTCTTCCAGCGAAATAAGCTTCTTCTCCGATTTTCTTGCATTATGGTCATTCAGAAGCTTACGGTATTTCTCCCTAACCGATCCGACATAAGCCGAATTGTCTTCCTGGAGAAGCGCCGAGATGACCCCTGCAGCCTTGGAGGCATCCTTCACGTGAATTACCGGCTTTGAATAAACCGGCGCAATTTTGACCGCTGCATGTATCTCCGACGTGGTGGCTCCTCCTACCAGGAGCGGCAGGCCGATATTTCTTCTTTCCATTTCGGAAGCCACATGGACCATTTCCTCGAGCGATGGCGTGATCAGTCCGCTCAGACCGATCACATCGGCTTTTTCCCTGACGGCAGCATCGATGATCTTATCGGCGGGAGTCATTACGCCGAGGTCGACCACCTGGAAATTATTGCATGAAAGGACCACTCCCACAATGTTCTTTCCGATGTCGTGGACATCCCCCTTAACCGTGGCAAGAATGATCTTTCCGGCACTTTTCTTCTCCTCTCCTCGGCTTTCCTGCTCTATATAGGGCGAAAGGACAGCCACAGCTTTTTTCATCACCCTGGCGCTTTTCACAACCTGGGGAAGGAACATCTTGCCCGATCCGAAAAGATCCCCGACCTCATTCATGCCGTCCATCAGCGGACCTTCGATAATTTCGAGCGCCCTTCCGAACAAAGGTCTTGCCTCCTCTACATCCGCCTCAATAAATTCATCCAGACCCCGTTTCAGCGAGTGCCTTATCCTGTCGAGGACGGGAAGAGAGCGCCATTCGTCGGCCTTTTCTTCCTTTTTCCCCCCGCTCTTGAGGCCTTCGGCAAATCTGATAAGCCGCTCGGTTGCATCCTTTCTGCGGTTCAGAACAACATCCTCAGCCAGATTAAGAAGATTTGGTTCTATTTCGGTGTAAACCTGCAGCATTCCCGGATTAACTATCGCCATGTCGAGACCTGCTTTTATCGCGTGATAAAGAAACACCGAGTGCATGGCCTCGCGGACCCTGTCATTACCCCTGAAGGAGAACGACAGATTGCTGATTCCGCCGCTTACCTTGCAATAAGGCAGATTATGCTTTATCCACTCAACGGCCTTTATGAAATTGACCGCGTAGTTGTTGTGTTCATCAATTCCCGTTGCCACTGCAAGCACATTGGGATCGAAGATTATATCCTCGGGAGGAAAATTTAGTTTTTGAGTCAGTATATCGTAGGACCTCCGTGCAACTTCTATTTTTCTCTCATAGCTGTCGGCCTGCCCTCTTTCGTCGAACAGCATCACCACGGCCGCCGCCCCGTATTTTCTGATCTCACGGGCATGATACAAAAAGGCCTCCTCCCCTTCCTTCAAGCTTATCGAGTTAACCACCGATTTGCCCTGGATACATTTGAGAGCAGCTTCGATGACACTCCATTTTGAAGAATCTATCATCAGCGGGAGCTTGGCAATATCGGGTTCCGACATCACCAGGTTAACGAACTTCACCATGGCCTTTTCCGAATCGAGCATGGCCTCGTCCATACAGATATCTATGATCTGGGCCCCGCCGTCGACCTGATTGCGTGCAACGGCAAGTGCTTCGTCGTATTTCTCTTCCCTTATCAGTCTTGCAAACCTGAGGGAACCAGATACATTGGTCCGTTCCCCTATGTTGACGAAGTTGGTCTGAGGCGTGATAACGAGGGCTTCAAGGCCGCTGAGCCTTGTATACCTTGTTATTTCCGGCACAGTTCTCGGTTTGTAAAGCTTTGCCTTTTCCGCTATCTGCCTGATATGCTCCGGTGTCGTTCCACAGCAGCCTCCTATGATATTGACCCATCCTTCCTTCATGAAATCCTCCGTCACCGAAGCCATGAACGAGGCCGACTGGTCATACTCGCCAAACTGGTTGGGAAGGCCGGCATTCGGATGAACCGAAACCGGGAAACCTGCCTTAGCCGATAATTCCTGGATATAAGGTCTGAGCTGTTCAGCTCCCAGTGCACAATTCAGTCCGATGCTGAAAAGAGGGAAATGCGACACTGAAACCAGAAAGGCTTCGAGGGTTTGTCCTGTCAGCGTTCTGCCGCTTGCATCGGTTATTGTTCCCGATACCATCACCGAAAGGCGTATCCCTCTTTCCTCAAAAAGAGTTTCGATCGCATACAGTGCAGCCTTGCAGTTGAGCACATCGAATATGGTCTCAACCATAAGGATATCTACCCCCCCGTCGATAAGTCCCGCTGCCTGTTCCCTGTAGGCATCCCTGAGCTGGTCGAAACTGACCGACCTGGCGCCCGGATCGTTGATATCTGCCGACATCGAAGCGGTGCGGTTGGTCGGTCCCAATGTACCGGCAATGAAATGACTTCCGGACTTCTTCGTGTTCTCAAAAAGATGTATTGCCTTCTTCGCGAGCCTGGCCGATTCAAGGTTTATCTCATAAACCAGATTCTCCATGCCGTAGTCGGCCATCGATATCCTGTTTGCATTGAAGGTATTGGTGGTTATGATGTCGGCACCTGCTTCAAGGTAGCCTTTATGGATTTCGAGAATGACATCCGGCCTGGTAATTGACAGGATATCATTATTCCCCTTCAGCGGAATAGGGTGATCCCTGAACCTCTCACCGCGGTAATCAGCTTCCTGAAGCCCGTATCTCTGGATCATCGTTCCCATAGCCCCGTCAAGAACGAGGATACGTTTGGTGATAAGGTCTTCGGGTAAGTTAGTCATGCTGCTTATAACTATTTGGGATCAGCGAACAAACTTTCTTCCGGTGTTGACAATAAAAACATCCATCCCGGGTAACTGTTCCCGAAGCTTGTAAAGAGTTTCCAGTCTGACGACACCGATCACGTATTTATATAATTTGCTGCTAAAGTATTCAGAGACATCCTTTAATGCAAACAATTTCCTGTCCTTTTCGCTCGAATACCTCAGATAAATCTCTATCGGGTAGTCGCGGGTGTAATTTGTAACGGTTCCCTGCTGGTACTTTTTGTACTCATACCTGTAGCCATAGGAGTTGGCGGAGATATCCGAAAGCACGGCGCTTCCGGTGGCATGACCGCCTGCTCCCTTGCCGCTGAAAAACTGCTTGTCGGCAAAGGCCGCTTCAGTGATAACGCCGTTGTATTCATTATCGACATTGAAAAGGTATTTGTCCGCCGAAATAAAGCGGGGAAGCACAAAGCCCGAAATGGTGTTTTCATTGGTCTTGCCAACGAATGGCACCAGTTTTATCTTGAATCCTTTCTCCTTTGCATGCTGGATATCGAATGTCGATATCTTCCTTATGCCGTAATGGAATACTTCATCGGGATTCAGGAAAAGACCGTATGCATGTCCGGTTATAATGCATAGTTTATACTTAGCATCCCAGCCGTCGACATCGAGCGTGGGGTCGGATTCGGCGAAACCAAGTTCCTGGGCTTCCTTCAGGGCCAGGTCATAGGGTTTGCCCTCGTTGTACATCTTTGTCAGGATGTAATTTGTGGTGCCGTTAAGAATGCCGCGCAATGAATACAGCAGTTCATTGTCATAGTATTCTTCCAGATTCCTGATTATCGGGATGCTGGCGCCTGCCGATGCTTCATACAGCAGCGACGCCTTGTATTTAGTCTGGAGCTCAACCAGTTCCCTGAAATGCTTTGCAATCATTACCTTGTTGGCAGAGACCACGTTCTTTCCATTTTTCATCGCGGTAGTCACTATGTTGAAAGCCTCTTCGGCGTCGTCGATAAGCTCAACCACGAGGTTGATGGAAGGGTCGTTCAGGATGTCGTTCTTGTCGAAAGTAAAGTTCGACATGGGTATCCTTCTCTTCTTGTTGCGGTCCTTAACGCAAATCCTTACTATATCCGCCCTGAAGCCGCGGCTGCTGTTCAGTACATCGTGGAGACCCTGTCCGACGCATCCGTACCCGAACAATCCTATTCTGAGTTTTTCTCTTGTCATGATATCTTATTGAATGCCTGTGAAAAATCGTTTATAATATCTTCAATATGTTCTATGCCCACCGAAACCCTGAAGAGTCCGGGATCAATGCCCGCCGCCTGTTGCTCTTCGGCTGAAAGCTGGGCATGTGTTGTGGTTGACGGCTGAATGATCAGTGTCTTGGCATCTCCCACGTTTGCCAGGTGACTGACGATCTGAAGATGATCGACCAGCTTTGATGCAGTATCCCTGTCAGTTTTTAGGATGAAACTCAGCACACCGCCTGCACCGCGCGGAAGATATTTAAGCGCCAGCTCATGATCGGGGTTTCCGGGCAGACCGGGATAATTAACTTTTGCCACCAGCGGGTGCGATTGCAGCCACCGGGCCAGTGCCAGGGTGTTCTGAATAATCCGTTCCATCCTGAGCGACAGGGTTTCGAGACCCTGGAGAAGAAGGAAAGAGTTGAAAGGGCTTATCGATGGACCTATATCCCTGAGACCTTCAACACGGGCTTTCACGATAAAGGCTATGTTCCCCGAGGGTGATGAGGAAGAAAACTTCTCACCGAAAACAAATCCGTGATAACCTTCGGACGGCTCGGTGAACATCGGGAACTTGCCGTTGTTCCAGTTGAAATTTCCCCCGTCAGTTATCACTCCCCCAATGCTGGTACCATGGCCTCCTATCCATTTGGTAGCCGATTCCGTGACAATGTTTGCACCGTGATCTACAGGCCGGCAAAGGTAGCCGCATGCTCCGAAGGTGTTGTCGACGATAAGCGGAATGCCATAACGGGATGCCAGATCTGCAAAGGCATCCAGGTCGGGTATCCTGAATCCCGGGTTGCCTATAGTTTCAAGATAGATGGCTTTTGTGTTGTCGTCGATCAGTTTCTCAAAAGATTCAGGTTCCAGGCCGGAAGCAAAGCGGGCCTCTATCCCGAATCCGGCGAAAGTGACCTTGAACTGGTTGAAGGTGCCACCGTAGAGAAAGGGTGAGCTTATAAAGTTATCTCCCTTTCTCATTATCGTGGTAAGTGCGATAAACTGCGCGGCATGTCCCGATGACACAGCCAGCGATCCCACACCTCCCTCAAGGGCCGCTACCCTGTTCTCAAAGACCTCAGTGGTGGGATTGTTGATCCTGGTATATATGTTTCCTGCTTCGGCAAGGTCGAACAATCTGGCGGCATGTCCGGCATCGCGAAACACGTATGATGATGTCTGGTACAGCGGCACTGCCCGCGACAATGTATCGCTGTCGGGAGTGTGGCCGGCATGTACCTGAAGAGTTTCGAATTTTAAGTTTTTTATATTCATTATGCTGTGAGTTGTTTGTTATTGTTGATGGTTACTTGGTGTTAGTTGCCTGGTGTCGTGTTGCCTGGTGTTTATTTCGGGTTAGTGGTTGGCGGTTGCCGCGCGGGTTATCCTTTTCTTAACAGGCAATTCATAACCCGTAGCCGGCAACTTTCAACACTGAACCCGGAGCTTTGAACCAGGAACACGCATCTTTAGCTGTGCTGTCCCTGCTGTCACATGCCCATAGGCATTAGCGGCATTTGAAGGTGGTTGAGGGTCTGAATAAATTCTTTCATTGTCTTCGTGTTTATTTTTATCATCTCCCGTATTTTCGGGATTAGGTTTTGGCACCTTTCTCCCGTATTGCCGGGATTGGTTGCCAGGGTTTCACCGAGCCTAATCTCTCCACCCTTCTTAATAAAAACCAAACACCCTTAAAAGGAAGGAATATTTGATTTGTGGCGACAAATGTAGCAATGAATTTGGAAAAAACAAAAGGAAGAACGGCGAGCGGCATGAGGCGAGCGGCTAGCCGTTTCACCGCTTACCGTTTCTTTTTTTATTACTTTTGCCCCAAATACCCTATTCCATGTCAAACCCCTTATCGATTTACAACAGCCTTTCCCGTCAGAAAGAGGTTTTCGAGCCTCTCCATCCACCGTTTGCAGGGATGTACGTCTGCGGACCAACGGTTTACAGCAACGCCCACCTCGGACATGCACGTCCGGCTATAACCTTCGACCTGCTCTTCCGCTATCTGACACATCTCGGATACCAGGTGAGGTATGTCCGCAACATTACCGACGTGGGTCACCTCGAGAATGATGCCGACGAGGGTGAGGATAAAATAGTAAAGACCGCCAGGCTTCAGAATCTCGAACCCATGGAAGTGGTTCAGAAATACATGAACACCTTCCACCGGAACATGGACCAGCTCAACACCCTTAAGCCATCGATAGAGCCCCGGGCGTCGGGACACATAATCGAGCAGCAGGAGTTGGTCAGGCAGCTGCTTAGGAAAGGCTTTGCCTACGAGATTAACGGATCGGTATATTTTGACGTTGAGAAGTATAACAGGAAATATAAATACGGCAAGCTTTCGGGAAGGATACTAGAGGACCTGATGGCCAACACCCGTGAGCTGGAAGGTCAGGACGAAAAGCGCAATCCCTTTGACTTTGCACTCTGGAAGAAGGCTGCTCCGGGACATCTCATGAAATGGCCGTCGGATTGGAGCGACGGGTATCCCGGCTGGCATCTCGAATGTTCAGCTATGAGCATCAAATACTTAGGGGAGGTGTTCGACATCCACGGAGGCGGCATGGATCTTCAGTTTCCGCATCACGAGTGCGAGATAGCACAGTCGACCGCCGCGCTCGGAAAGGAATCGGTAAGGTACTGGGTTCACAATAATATGATAACCATCAACGGCCAGAAAATGGCCCGTTCGCTTGGAAACTTCATAACCCTCGATCAGATCTTCAGCGGCGATCACCTTCTTCTGGAACAGGCTTTCAGTCCCATGACAGTCAGGTTCTTCATCCTGCAGGCACATTACAGGAGTACTCTCGATTTCTCCAACGAAGCCCTTATCGCTGCCGGAAAAGGATACCAGAGACTGATGAAGGCAGTTGAAACACTCGGCAATCTTAAGCCCTCTGCCGCTTCCACCGTCGACATCGAAGACCTTTCTGAAAAATGCGCCCTGGCAATGAATGACGATCTTAACACTCCCATCCTGATCTCGCATCTTTTCGACGGGGTAAAGATCATCAACTCGGTGAACGACGGAACGGAAAAGATCGATGATAAGGGAATTGAAGCCTTAAGGAAATTGTTTGATGATTATGTATTTAAGATACTGGGGCTCCGTGACGAAACACAGGACAGCAAAACCGATGATCTTGCAGAGGAGCTAATGAAGATAATTATTGATCTGCGCGGCGAAGCAAGAACCAGAAAGGATTTCACCACTTCCGACAGGATTCGTGATGAACTGAAGAAGGCGGGGGTAACTATTAAGGACACTAAGGATGGGGTGAAGTGGGAAAGGGGTTAATGTATTATGGATTATAGGCGATAGGGAATGGGAGATGTATTATGGATTATAGGCGATAGGCGATAGGGAATGGGAGATGTATTATGGATTATAGGCGATAGGCGATGGAATGGGAATGGGAAATGTATTATCGATGATAGGCGATAGATGATGTAATATAGAGGATGGGATATTTTTATATGGATTCTGATGTGCTAAAAGGAATAATTTTATGTGGAATAGAATTAAGATAGTCTCAATTAACCATTTAAAATCTCGCTGCAATGGATGCAAAAGAAATGTTAAGAAGAACAAAACAATTCGGGTATAATTGTATTGATCTAAGTGAGTACCTGGAAGGTAGCTATCTAAAGAACCATGTACGGAGTCAACTGATCAGATGCGCGACTTCTGTTGGTGCAAATTACAGGGCAGCTAGACTGGCTCAGACAAAAGCCTCTTTTGTTGCAAAAATAAGCATATCTATTGAAGAAGCCGATGAAAGTGCAATGTGGCTGGAATTGATTTTTGACAAGAAATTACTGGATCCCGGGAGAATTAAAGAATTAAAACCTCTGTTAAAAGAAGCAAACGAATTAACCGCAATTTTCATAGCAACAAGAAAAACAATACAAACCAAACCCACATAATACATAACACATCGCCTATAATACATAATACATAACACATTAAAAACATCGCCTATAATACATAATACATAATACATTTAAAAACATCGCCTATAATACATAATACATAACACATTAAAAACATCGCCTATAATACATAATACATAACACATTAAAAACATCGCCTATAATACATAATACATAATACATTTAAAAACATCGCCTATAATCCATAATACATAATACATTTAAAAACATCGCCTATAATCCATAATACATAATACATTAATGCCCTCTTGCAATTTCAAATCCACCAACATCCTCATAGGCTCGCTTCCGCTCGGCGGAACCCATCCCGTACGGATCCAGTCCATGACCAACACCAACACCCTCAATACCGCAGCCTCCGTTGCCCAGTGCATCCGCATTATCGAAGCCGGTGCCGACCTGGTACGGCTTACGGCACAAGGGATGCGGGAGGCAGCTAACCTTGAGAATATTAAGGCTGAAATACGGAAGGCTGGATTCGACACTCCCCTGGTGGCGGATATACATTTCAACCCTTCGGCAGCGGAGCTTGCAGCAAAAATAGTTGAAAAAGTAAGAATCAATCCCGGCAACTACGCCGACAAAAGAGCTTCATTCATAAAGCAGGAATTCAGTGAGCAGGAATACAAGGAGGAAATTGAGAGGATTCACTCGAGAATACTTCCTCTTATCAATATCTGCCGTGAACACGGTACGGCTGTAAGGATAGGTGTCAATCACGGTTCGCTGTCCGACAGGATCATGACACGCTACGGTAATACACCTGAAGGGATGGCCGTGTCGGCGATGGAGTTCATCAGGATATTCAGGGCTGAGAATTTTCACAGACTGGTGCTTTCGATGAAATCGAGCGATACCGGAATCATGATAAAAGCCACCCGCGGACTGGTGGAACTCATGAAGGAGGAAGGATTCGCCTATCCTCTTCACCTTGGCGTGACCGAAGCAGGCGAAGGCGAGGACGGACGCATAAGGTCAGCAGCCGGAATCGGTGCACTTCTGTCGGAAGGCATAGGCGACACTATAAGAGTATCACTGTCGGAAGCTCCCGAAAAGGAGATCCCGGTGGCCAGAGAAATAGTGGATTTCCTCGCGGGTCCGGCCGGAAGGGTAACCAATCCCGACAGCATCCTCCGGTTCAAAACACACGATAAACCGTATATGCCGGAGGTGGCGACTAATAATAACGGCATCTTCCTGGGAGAGAAAAATCAACGTTATAACAATGTTATAACATTGTCAAAAGGCATTTTTCCGGCTCCGGAATCATTTGATAATGAAGACACTATACTAAACGGGGAGTTCAACGAAGATGATCCGGAAAAACTTGCGATAGACTCGGCGGCGCTGATGGGAAAATATTTCATCACTCGTCAGGCCGGAGGGATTTGCATATCAAATAAGGGAAAAGTTACAGGCGAGAAGCTGAAGGAACTGTCATTTTCGATTCTCCAGGCAACAGGGGCAAGGATAACACGAGTGGTTTACCTGTCGTGCCCAACCTGCGGACGAACAAAGTTTGACCTGCAGGAGGCGGTAAGGGAAGTGAAGGCGGTGACCGGTCACCTGAACGGGCTGAAGATTGCCGTTATGGGTTGCATTGTGAATGGTCCGGGCGAAATGGCCGATGCCGATTACGGCTATGTCGGAGCGGGCAACGGAAAAGTACACATCTACCGCGGAACCAGCCCGGTGCTGAAAAACATCCCTCAGGAATCGGCTGCTGAGGCATTACTGGCTCTTATTGAGAGCGATAGAAAGGTCCAAATTTAAGAAACCCACCCCTAGCCCCTCCGGAGGAGGGGATCCTTTTTGATCACGCCCTGTGTCCTTTGTCTGAACCCACCCCTAACCCCCCGCGGTGGCGGGGCAGGCTCTCCGGTTGAGGGGATCCTTCCGATGCAACCTTCGCTAAATCCTCATTGTAAGAGACTTGCACGACCTGCAAGACTTGCAAGACCTGCAAGACCTGTCACTGTGCCCTGCGCCCTGCACCCCTACGCGAACCTGTAATCCAGCTGCTTCTTCTGCAGGTCGGCCTTTACCATCTCTACTTTTACCCTGTCGCCGAGGGTGTACAGTTTCCCGGTTGATTTTCCCCTTATGCAGTAGTTCTCTTCATCATACTCGTAGTAATCATCGTGCAGATCCCTGATGCTCACCATTCCCTCGCACTGATTCTCGATGATCTCAACATATATGCCCCATTCGGTAACACCTGATATGACTCCATCGAACACCTGTCCTATCCTTTCGCTCATAAACTCAACCTGTTTGTACTTAATCGAAGCTCTTTCGGCTTCGGCAGCAAGACGTTCCATCTTTGAGGAATGCTGGCAGTGCTTCTCGATCTTCTCCTTGTTTCCCGGATCATCGTGATTCAGATAGGCTGTAAGCAGCCTGTGGACCATCATATCAGGGTAACGCCGTATCGGGGAGGTAAAGTGGGTGTAGTGCTTAAAGGCAAGTCCGTAGTGACCTATGTTATCCGTCGAATACACGGCTTTGGCCATTGCTCTCAGAGCTATGGTCTCGATAATGTTCTGTTCGCTTCTTCCTGCAACTTCTTTCATCAACCTGTTCATGGCTTTCGGAAGATTTTTCTCGTCGGAAGTCAGCTTATAACCGAAGCGGGTGATAAAAGCCCTGAAATTTGATATTTTCTCCGGATCGGGTTTGTCATGAACCCTGTAAACAAAAGTTCGTCCGCGCAGTTTCTTTCCGACGTATTCCGCCACCCTCCGATTTGCAAGCAGCATGAACTCCTCTATCAGCTGGTTGGCAGTCCCCATGTCCCTGAACTTCACTCCCAGTGGTTTCCCGTTCTCATCCAGCTCGAACTGAACCTCTTCCCTCTCAAACGAAAAAGCGCCGTATGCAAATCGTTTTGATCTTAGCTTCTGTGCAAGGTCATGTAGCAAAAGTAACTGATCCTTCATATCCCCCTCACCCGTATCGATAACCAACTGGGCTTCACCGTATGAGAATCTCCTGTCGGAATTTATGACAGTCCGCCCGAACCACTCGTTCTGCACCTCGGCCTTTTCGTTAAGCTCAAAAACAGCCGAGAAACAAAGCTTATCCTCCCCTGGTCTCAGGGAGCAGATATCATTTGAAAGACGTTCGGGAAGCATGGGGACCACTCTGTCGACCAGGTACACCGAGGTGGCTCTTTGCCTTGCCTCTTCTTCGGTAAGCGATCCGGGCTTTACATAATATGTAACATCGGCGATATGAATTCCGGCTTCCCAGTTGCCATTCTCCAGTTTCCTAAGTGAAAGGGCATCGTCGAAGTCCTTCGCATCCTCAGGGTCGATTGTAAAAGTGGGAACATCCCTGAAGTCTTTTCTTTCCCTGATATCCTTTTCAGTTATCATGCCATTGATTGAGGCTGCATCCTTTTCAACTTCCTCAGTGAAAGCATAGGGAAGTTCATACTCGGCAAGGATTGCATGCATCTCGGTGGAATGAAGACCGGGTTCTCCCAGCACTGTTACAATTTCGCCAACCGGGTTTTTTGAGTTGCGTTTCCATTCCGTGATACGTGCAACAGCCTTCTGTCCCTGTTTCCCGCCCTTAAGGGCTGATGCCGGGATGAAAATGTCGAATGGCATATTCTTATTGTCGGGTATCAGGAATGCAAATCCGGGCATCACCTCGAGTGTACCGACGAAGGAGCTTTTCCATCGCTCGAGTATCTCTACAACTTCACCCTCGGGTCTTGATCCTTTTTTACGGGCATAGAGCCACACCTTTACCTTGTCGCCGTGAAGGGCGGTGTTTAGGTTTCTGGCCGCCACGAAGACATCATCCTCTATCTCGTCTGAAATGATGTATCCATAACCCATCCTCGTCATGTCGACGGTTCCGGTTAAATATATCCTCTTCTCCTTTCTGCCGCCGTGTTTAGATTTTCTCTTCCCCCCGAAGGACTCTTTTGCCTTCTTCCTGCTATTCTTCCTTGACATGTTTTTCAAATTTTCGCGAAGGTAAGAATTCAAAGTGTTTTTTTGTACATTTGTTCCCTAATTCTGAATAAGTTGACGATGAGCCGACTGATTTATTCCCATGCCCCCAACATAGTAACCCGCAAGACGGGAAGCGAGTATGTGCTTATACCTGTGACAAATAACATTGCCGACATGAACAGTGTTTACACCCTTAACGAATCGGGTGCCTTTATCTGGGAACTCATCGACGGGAAGAGAAGTATCGCTGAAATAGTCGATGCACTGGTCACGGAATACAACATCGACAGGGGTGTGGCTGAATCGGACCTCAATTCTTTCCTGAGTGACATGAGTAAATATCTCATCATCAACAGTTAGAATAATAAATCGGGCTACATTCCGTTATACCTGAAAGATCTAAACCAATCTGATGTGTATAACGATGTCGCATACCTGGAAAGTAGTGTAGGTTTTTATAACATGCTGAAACAACCAGCTTTAAGAATGAGAGACTACACCCTCAACATTGCCGGATACCTTATCAGACTCGAATCTCAGGATGACGGGCCCGATCTGTCACCTTCGCCGCGATTCATGCAAAGTATTGTCAGGGCCCTTGATTATGACGTACTTATCAGGGTACATCATGGAAGATTAAGGCCCGCCGAGGATGCCGAGAGGCTCTTTGTGGCTCCCTATGTGGTTGAGGTAAAAGGCTACAAGGTAACCAAAAGCGACAATTTCTGGAGCGTATACAAGCAGAACAGCGATCTTCTTTTAATAACCAATTTCCCCGACAATCCTGCCAAAAAGGCAACCCTGAAGCTTTCACTTGCCCTTAGGGAATGGGATCTTTATATAGAAAATGCAGGAAACAGTACCGATCCGATGGAATATCCTCTCGACGGACTTATCCTTTATTATCTCTCGGCCATCAATGCCGATCTGATGATCCATGCCTCGGGTGTGTCGTATAACGGACGCGGCTACCTGTTCAGCGGGGTTTCGGGAAAGGGAAAGACCACAATGTCCTTGCTGTGGGACAATATAGGTGCGCAGGTAATCCACGACGACAGGATGATAATCAGGAAAACCGACGGGATTTACAGGATGTACAACACTCCCGTTTACAGGAACGATGTCCCGCGAAGCGCACCTGTCGACAGGATCTTCCTTATCAGTCACGGCAATGAGAATGAAATGGTCCAGATAAGGGAAGCATCGGCAGTCAGCATGGTGATTGCAAACTGCATCCAGCATAATTACAGTCCGGATATGATAGCCCGCTTTCTCGGATCGGTATCCATGATGTGTTCAAAGGTACCGGTATCGACTCTTTCGTTTCGTCCCGACAGGAGCGTGATAGAATACATACTCAGGAATGACCAGTGACAGGCTTTCCAATACGGTTCTCAGGGAAATAGGATTCATGCTTCTTACCGAAGGCAAGACCGTCAGGATAAGAGCTGACGGCAACAGCATGTACCCTTCAATAAAAGCAGGCTCAATCATTTTTATCGAACCCTATGAACCGGGAACAAAACCCCGGCGGGGAGATATCATAGCATGGACAAGGGATTCGGGCTTTGTTGTTCACCGCCTGGTAAGTATTTACTCACAGAAGATGCAGAGGCATTATGTAACCCGCGGCGACTGCTGTGCAGGTGAGGATAAACCAATCACTATTGATCAGATCGTGGGTAAGGTGGTAAGGGTTGAGAATCCTGAAGGTAAAGTTGTGCCTCCCGAAAAATATTCAAATAAAAATCCGAATTACAACCGCAACAGGAGAATGCTAAGGATAATTTCGCAATTTTACAGGCTGAAGAGAGTTTTTGGGCTTTGAGCTAACAGAGCACAAGGGCGCAAGGCACGGGGCGCAAGGCACGGGGCACAGGGCGCAGAGCACAGGGCGCAGGGCTCAGGGCGCAGGGCGCAGGGCGCAGGGCAAAAGAAAGGGACCGCAAGACTGCAAGACCGCAAGACCGCAAGACAACAATTAAGGGTAGAAAAGCACCTAAAAGCAACATGAAAGGAAAGATCAGACTATTCAGGAAAGCCCTTGGCCTGGTCTGGGACAGTGCTCCCGGGTGGGCAACGGCAAATATCCTGATATCTGTTCTTCAAAGCATCCTTCCCCTTGTTCTCATATGGCTTATAAAGCTTCTCATTGACGGAATAACCGGCGCTGCACAATCCGGATCAGGAGCAGCCGGCATAGTGCCATTGGCGATCGCGGTGGTAGTCGTTTATTTTCTGGATGAAATCTGCACCGATTCCGGAAGTTATATTTCCAGTAACCAGTCGGTTAAGCTCGAGAGCTACATGTACAACCTGCTTCATTCCAAGGCAGTGAGGCTTGACCTGATCAACTTTGAGCATCCCGGCTACTACGATTGCCTGTCAAGAGCAAGCTCCGAGGCCCCGTGGAGGCCTAATAACATCCTCAACAACATAGTTTCGATGTTCAGGGGACTTCTGTCGCTGACACTGATGGCCGGACTCCTTCTCACTCTTCACTGGAGCGTTGCCATCCTGCTGGTTGTGGTTAACATCCCCGGCATATGGCTAAGGCTGCATTATGCCGACATCCTCTATCATTTCCAGAGAGAACAGACCCCTGAGGCAAGAAAATCGGCCTATTTCAACTGGCTGCTCACGGGCGACAGACCCTCGAGGGAGATAAGACTGTTCAATCTCGGCAATTACTTCATCTCGCTGTTTAAAGAATCATTTCGCAAACAAAAGGAAGAAGAACTAAAGATCCTGAGAAAAAGAACCCTTATCGAGCTGATATCCGCCCTGGTGAAGGCTTCAGCGATACTGGTGCTCCTTCTGGTTGTTGCCCGCCGCACCATTTCAGGCGAGCTGAGTCTGGGGCAGATGACAATGTTTCTTCTCGCCTTCAGGCAGGGTATGACTTATATAAAGGATTTTCTGGTTTCGCTTGCAGGGCTTTATGAAGACGGACTATACATAGGCGACACATTCGAATTCCTCGACCTTAAGGAAAGCGTGATTGCAATTCCTCCGGTTACAATCCCGGCCGAGCTGAAGTCGGAGATCAGGGTGGAAGGCATATCCTTCACCTATCCCGGAAATGACTATGCTTCCATAAACAAAGTTTCATTTGAAATAAAAAAAGGGGAGATCATTGCTCTTGTAGGTCCCAACGGAGCCGGCAAGAGCACGCTTATAAGGCTTCTCACCCGGCTTTATGATCCGGATACAGGCAGTGTGAAATGGGACGGCAGCGACATCCGGAATATGGATCCTGAAGCTTACAGGAAGTTCTTTTCCGTTGTTTTCCAGGATTTCATGCTTTACAACCTTCCGGCCGGGGAGAATATCAGGATGGGAAACATAGAGACGGCCGATGCGGATCTGAAGATCCGGAAAGCAGCAAAGGTCTCGGGTGTTCATGAATTGATAGACAATCTTCCCAGAGGTTACGACACGACCATCGGGACACTCTTTGACGATAGCCGGGAGCTTAGCTGGGGCGAGTGGCAGAAGATAGCACTGGCCAGGGCACTTTTCCGCGAGGCGCCGGTGCTGATACTTGATGAACCATCCAGTTCGCTCGACGCCGATACCGAATATGAGATTTTCAGCCGTTTCAGGGAGATAACAGGAGGACGGACCTCCATTCTTATAACCCACAGGTTTACCAATGTAAGCCTTGCCGACAGGATCATAGTGATGGAACACGGCTCTATCACCGAAACCGGCTCTCACAGGGAACTGATGAGAAAAAAAGGGAAATACTGGGAGATGTACAGAAAACAATCGGGAAGGTTTGAGTCCTGAGAATTAGCCAGGCCTACCGGGGGAGCAGTGCCTGTTGTGGATCGACATTTTTCAGGGGCAACAGAAGAGCGGCGAGCGGCGAGCGGCGAGCGGCACATCGCCTATAATCTATCGCCTATAATACATAATACTGAACGCTTAACGAAACTTGAACCCCGAACCTTGAACTGCTAGCCGCCAACCGTTTTCCCCCATACCTTATTATTATATATCCCTCCTCAAAAAAAATTTCACTTTTTCCGAAAATAATTGCAAATAAATTTTATTCTGGCCCCGGGGTGTTTTAATATTGCTATTGCAATACAATTTTTTTGGTCGGATTTGTGGGGATGGATGCATAGCCAAACGTGATTTTTGTGGAATCAATATAATGTCTAACTGCATTTTAAACCTCGTGCCTATGAAACAGAACTGACTAAATCCCCCGGTGATAAGGCGGTCGGTTCACCGGACTTATTTCCTCAGGCCGCAACATAAAAAAATAACAAAGGGCTTATAACCCAAAAGTTCAATTCAAAACTAACAAACAAATGAAAAAGCTTATTTGTCTAATATCGGTTTGTCTTCTTGTGGCAAGCTGCGAGAAATATGAAACCGAACCGGTTTCGCAGGATCAGACCTTCAAACGGCCGCTTTCCGATTCAGAGATGCTTCTGAAAACCAATCTCGACCAGGCTGCGCAGATCCTTGCCGATGTAATACAGGATGAATCGGTCATGAACGAACTGGACGTCCTCTCAAGAGAGGGCAGGGAATTTTACAACATTCCCTTTAGCGAGCTGATGGATGAATCAAAGAGCCTTTCAGCTTCATTCAGAAACCTGAGGGATGGATTCCTCAATGCCTGTTCCTCTTCTGAATCCAAGGGCAATTCACCCAACCTTGCCGGCTTCCTTGCAAAGAACGATTGTTATATCTATTGTCCCTATCCCGCGAGCTTCTACCCGAAGGGAAACAAATCCTATACCGTAGTAGCCCATCCCATCGACAACGATGTTGAAAATACAGGCTATCGCTACGATGGAAAAAGAATACTAAAGGTGAAGGTAAATGAGGAATATACTGATAAGTATATGGTTCTGATGGTAATGCCGAAGGATGAAGATAGGGATGACCTTTGGAAAGCATATTCTGATTCACAGTCTAATACTAAGGCAGATCCAATTTATGTTGTGAAGATAGGAAAAGTATGGTGCGCCGATTATTGTGGAGGGCTTTTTGAAGGGGAACTTGAACTGAAGATTGCAAGAGGTTATCCCGAATACAATCTAACAACCGGTGCCGTTACTGGAAAAATGTCAACCGTAATTCCCATTGATTACCCAAGATCGTATGCAAAGGCAGCAATAAAAGGTTGGACCGTTCATTCCAATGGTGGATGGTATCCCGAATTCACTAATTGGGACACTAACTGGAGACCTGAAAAAGTACAGCAGTGTATACTAGTTTACGAATATGACAAAGTCAAAGAAAGTACTATAAGCACCAATCTGGGCTACAAAAAAGACAATGTCAGCCCAACTATAACAACCACATTTAAAATGACTTATAGTGGAGATTTTTTAGGCCTGGCAGAATGGGATAGAGCTTGGTTTATGAGAACAAATTCAAATCCCGAACCTGGTGATGAAGTGAAAGATGGCTTGACTGTAAGGAAAACATGTTCAAAGTTCAAACTGACAACACCACTAAGTATTTATTATTAGAAATTTATTTTCCATCCCTTTGGTTAAAATATGTACCAAAGGGATGGTTATTAAAAAAGAAAATGAAAAACTGCATTATTAAATTATCAGGATTACTGCTCTTGTTTTTAATTCAACCCGAGCTAGTAATGGCTACAGATTCCACAAAGCTTAGTGTCTCTCTGAATTATTCTATTGACATGTCTGATACATACGGAGGGGGGAGTCTGTTTTCAGGTGAAACTGCAGTTTCATTTTCATGGTTCGGAGCAAAAGCCTCCTATGGTCACCTGAATTCTCAATATTATTCAACGTTAAAAGTTCCGTACGAGGAATTAGGTTATACCCTGGAGATATTTATTCCGGAAATAGCTTTCATGAATTTGGGCTCTTTATCTCTTTTTATCAGACCCGTTAATAAGAAATGGATAACAACAGATGTAGTCTTTGGTGCATCTATGGGAAAGGCCAAAAGCTTTTTTATGAAAAATATAGATTATGAGTATGACATTGAGGATGAGCAGTTTAATTATGTTTATACTGATTATCATTATGTTCGAAGAAGTCATTTCGGATATCATGCCGGAATCGATATAACTGTTTATTTCTACAAAAACATAGGCATTCAGCTTAATTCAAGGATACATGATATGAATAATGGTGGCAGTTTCTTTTTTCTTGGTTCAGGCCTTTGCTTTAAATTATGATTTTACCTGGCATAATTCTGCAATTGATTTTCTTCGTTTACTCCGGTCCGGGAGGAGCGAAGAAAATCAATTTACTCCCCCCGGGGAAGGGGTAAAGAAATTGATTTTCGAGCGTCTCGTAATTGATTGTTAGCCAATATGTAAAGTTGTTTGAAGTAAAAATTATTAAATGATCAGCTTAAAGTATGAGAAAGCTTTTAATTAGTATTTTATTACTCTCCTTTACTTTCATAAGCAATTCACAGGAGAAAAGAATTTCAGTCAAATCCGGAGTTGGGTATTATCTTGATGCTGTTTCTGCAGATAGCGGGCCGATTCTTTGGTTGGAGGGCAGTTATAGATTTAATACAGGCATATCAATCAATGGAAGATTATCCATGGCAACCATAGAATGGGAAATGGACGGCGGAGCATTTAAAGGTTACAAGACATTTGAAATAAGACAAATGGTAGATGTTGTATTCTCACGGCAAATAAAACTGGGAGAAGCAAATTACCTCGAACCGGGTTTAGGATTCAAACTAAAAAGAGATTGTTTTTTAAGGCCCGACATTACAGAAGTATACAGTAATGGTAATTATTATCTAGATCTTGATTACAGTTATGTTTTCTACGAAATCGGTTTCACCCTCTGTCTGGATTATTATTACCAGTTCGAAAGCAATTTTTACCTCGGGTTGAGAGCTGATTCAAACATTATCTGGGCTCTTGGCTTTGAAGGTCTTTCAGTAACACCTTTGTTCGGATTCAGATTTTAATGCGACCATAATGTTAGAATAATTATAAACTCCTAATACTAAGCGAAATGAAATACAGATATTTCTGCATGGCGGCTTTGCTCCTGTTTACGACAACATCCCTTTTTTCGCAGGAAAATGTTGAGGGAATAAGCGCCATTCGTATCGAGGCCGGCTATGCTTTTACCGGATCAGGCGATCTTAGCGGCTTCTGCTATTACAATGAACTTGTTCAGCCTCTTGGAAGCTGGTTCAGTCTGGCTCCTGCCATAGGATTTTACAGTTTTTTCAGGGATGATGAGGATATAAAACTTCTGAAGGATGTGAAATCCGCAGGTCTCGACCTGACAGGATATTTCTATCCGGTCAGGACAGATATTGTCGATCTGGAAGCCGGACTGGGATTTTATGTCAGGAGGTGGCACTGGGTTGTAGCTACCGGTCCCGAAGTCCAGTACGTTTCAACCGATATTCAACTGCCGGAAGGGTCACATGGTGACTATTTTGTAGCCGCTCCCGGATACACGGTTTCATTGGGCGCCGTCATGAAGGCGAACTCCCGGACGAGTATAAGCATCAAAGGTGTTTACCAGAACGATACCAGGGGAATAGTTGTTGCCACCGCGAGAGCCGGGCTCAACATCTGGTTCTGAACCATGAATTAAGTTTTAAGACTTGTACTTATGCATTACTAGTCTCTGCTGCACAGTCTCTGCATACACTCCTCCCGCCCATCACTGGTTGCCTGTCTCTGGCTGCCAAACCCTGGCTGATCATGCCAGGGTTTTTGGCATTAAGTGTACCCTGAACAAAAATGTCCCCGGAGGGAAATCAGCTAACTCCGGGGACGGGTCAGGGCGACCCTACCGTTCAGCACGGATAATCCAGGTACGAGAATTGGCAGCGAGACGCACCTGAAAGACTATATCGCACACACTTACTTCTGATTTAATAACTTGTCTGTCACATACGACCGTTTTACAGGACTGTACCTGATGTGCAGGCCTTCCTCGCGGATTTCGCTGACTATCCGCTTAACAGTGCGTTGACTGACATTGAATCTGAACGCAAGATCTTCAGGGGTGCCGGTACTTTCCATATCGGCTAACTTAAGAATCCTGACCTTCAGATTTTCCCTGTAAATCCTTGTCATGATCAAAATAATTTAAATTCACTGACTTTCTATAACACTAAATGTATTAAATAGTCAGGAATTAATCAAAAGATTTTGAAGGTTTTTTCGATGTAAATGACAAAAATTTACGTTTAGGTTGAATCGACTATATTATTGGCAGAGAACAAATTAACGATACTGTACACTCCATGTCCAAATAAACTACTCAAACTACTGTCTTTTTTCACGTTTTTTGACCGCTTAAAACGGCCCGCGGTATGCGGTTAGCGGTTCAAAATTCAAAGCAGTTCACGTAAAAAAGTTCAAAGTTCGAGACTAGTCAAAGCAAAAGTTCAAAGTTTGGAGTTCAAGCCGCATGCCGCTCGCCGTTCTTTCCCTGTGCCCTGTGCCCTGAGCCCTGTGCCCTGAACCCCATTTGTGTATTTTCTGTATTACCTTTATATTGTACCTCTTTTATGTTTTGTCGTTATTGCATCGATCCACTTCTAATTCATTTATTTATGAAACCCACATGTATCGCATACACAAACACGTATGAATATAATTTTCAAACATGTGGGTTCCCCCGCTTGAGCGGGGCAGGCTATCATACCATTGAAATCAAAATCATATTATGATGAAAACAACTTTTTCACTTCGAATAATAATACCAATTGCAATTTTTTTCTCATTGGTTACCTATAGCTATGGTCAGTCTGTTGTAAATGAACGTGCTAAATGGTTTGTAGATGCCAGATTCGGAATGTTTATCCACTGGGGTGTTTATAGTGGTGCTGAAGGAGTATGGAAAGGTGAAGTTTTAAGAAATGACAATAACTATGCGGAGTGGATTCAGTATAGGAATGGTATTGAAAAGAACGAATACCTTAATCTTCTCGAAAGGTTTAACTGGAATGAGATTAATCCGGAAGAATGGGTTATTCTGGCAAAGGAATCAGGTATGAAATATGTTGTCCTGACCGCTAAGCATCACGATGGTTTTGCACTCTGGGATAGTAAAGCAAGCAACTATAATATCACTGAACATACAAATCCGCCAAGAGATATCTTAAAAGAGCTGGCAATTGCATGTCAGAAACATGGATTGAGAATGGGTATTTATTATTCACATTGGCTAGACTGGGAGCATGAATACGGGTGGGACCACTCAAAAGAAGTAACCGGGATTACCAATGAAGATTATGATCGTTACTGGCAGGATAAAGTTATTCCTCAAATGCGGGAATTAATGTCTGAATATGGTCCCATAGATCTGGTCTGGTTCGATATGTGGATTCACCATTCCAGGACTGTGGTGTCTAAGGAACAGCTCATACAATTAAAAGGACTTATTCGCGAATTACAGCCAAATTGCCTGATTAATTCACGTTTAGGACTCTCAATTGATGAAGATAGTGATGTGGATTTTCATGAAATGGGGGATAATCAAATTGGAAATCAGATGCGGGATTTTCCGTGGCAGTCTCCTGCTACCGTATCTCATTCCTGGGGATTTCACAGGAAAGACACTGATTGGAAATCAACAACTTCATTGCTTCATTCACTAATTAATAATGTAAGCCTGAATGGTAATTATTTATTAAACATAGGACCCAGGGCCAATGGTGAGGTACCTTATGAAATAGAAAAACGCTTACATGAAATTGGGAAATGGCTGAAAGTAAATGGTGAATCTATCTATGGTTGTAAGGCATTTGACCTGCCAAAGGATCTTCATGACTGGGGTAAAATAACTTCAAAGAAGACAGATACGGGAACTGTATTGTATCTTCATCTGTTTAATTATCCGCTTGGTAATCAATTGTTTCTTGATGGAGTAACATCCAGACCGACGCGTATCTATATTCTTGCCGATAGTTTGAAAAGACCTCTTGAATATACCCATAATGGGGCTTCCACTACTATTATCCTGCCAGATCATGCTCCCGATCCCTTTGTGTCTGTTATAGCTTTGGAATACAGTGGAAAACCTCAAATATCTGATGGTTTGGTTGCAAAAAACATGGATGGAGGCTACTCTTTGTTGCCCTGGAATATAACCGGATCCAGAGATCCCTTAAAAATAATCAATAAACAGCGCGGGGGCACAGTTCCCTCACATATTGTTATTAATGAACAGACTAAGCTAAAGTGGAATATATATGTGGATGAGCCATGCTCAAAAACAATTGATGTGTCTTACAGTTATCAGGGTGCAACAGAAAGAAACACAATAGTTCTAAGAGCATCAGGAAAAGAAATTTCGCACAAGGTTTCCGCAACCGGGAAAACTGTTGGCGAACCCAACTCCGACTGGATAATTGATAATTTCAAATCACACCGCTTGGGAACTATCAACTTCAGTAAAGCCGGCTACTATGAAATAGAGCTGGAAATAAAACCCGAGAAAAATGAAAATATAAAATTTCAATGGGTTTGGGTTAATTAATTTCCCTTCACGTTCAGGGTTTAGTGCCGCCAAAAGCCTCATTGTAAGAGACTTGCAAGACCTGCATGACTTGCACGACCTGCAAGACCTGGTCACTGCCCCCTGCGCCCTGTGCCCTGCGCCCCTAGTGCAGCAACGTCACATTCCCCACCATCTTGAACGGCTGTCCGTCGGCATATTTGCCTTCAACGTACCACACATAGACTCCCTGCTGGCAGAGATTACCCTTGTAGTATCCGTTCCACGGGATATTGATATCGTGGCTTTCGAATATCAGCACTCCAAGCCTGTTGAATACCTGCAGCTTGTAGTTAGTCACCTTCTGCCTTATAGGCGGGAAGAAGAACTGGTCTATCTCGATGCCTCCGGTCGGCAGGTCGGTCCTTTCGATCGGACCGGTCTTGTTTGGTGTGAACACCGTGGCAAACCTGATCTCCCCTACCGGCTCGACAGTCACTCCGGGCGACAGCTTGTACATATCCGAACAACCGTTCTCAGAGTAAGCCCAGAGGGTTATGTCGTATACACCTTCTTCCATATACCTGTGGTAGGGCTCCTTCACCTTAGAGGTATCGCCGTCGCCAAAGTGCCACAGATACGATGAGGCTCCCTGACTCAGGTTGAAGCACCTCACCCTTTCATCATTCACATATACCATCGGCGGGGTAATCTCGAAGTAAGCCTTGGGTGAAGGCCAAGCCTCAACCACCTGGGAATAATTTGAGGTGCCACCCGGACCGTTCACCACAAGCTCTATCCTGTAGATACCGGGAGTGAAGTAAGTATAGGTCGGGTTCTTGGCCGTCGATACGCTTCCGTCGCCGAAATCCCAGTGATATGTCGTACCCGGCACTTCAGTATGGAGCGATGTGTTGTTGATATCTATATACAAGGGTGCGCATCCCGACGGTATCGTATCGAAGTTTGCCACGGGAGGAGGAGGAACGACCATTATATCACGACTTACGCTGTCAGAGCAATGTTCGTTCGAGGCAATAAGCATTACGGTGTAAGTTCCTACATCAGTATAGTTGTGATGCGGATTCTCTTCCGTGGAAGTGGTATTGTCGCCAAACCTCCAGAGCCAGTCCCATGCACCTTCGTTGGTCGTATTGCTGAACTGAACCGGATTTCCTGCCGGATCAAACACCTGGTTAACAGGATTGGCTGTGAACCCGGGCAGAGGTGTCGGCATTACCGTTATGTCGAAAGTCTTCGTATCGACACAGTTGTAGAATGATGTGGTTGTAAGCCTTACCGTATGCACCACGGGTGCAGTCGTTAAATTGATATATGGGTGCGTTGACAGATTGCTTCCGTATCCCGATATGCCGTCGCCATAGTCCCAGAAGTACCTGGTGGCACCCGGAAGCGCTGTAAAGCTTATTGAATTGCCCGAACAGACAACATCCGTGCTGGGTGTGAAGCTTGCATCAATTGACGGGTAAACGGTAATCATGATGCTCTGCTCGGCAAAACAGCCACCTGCCGATCTCACCCTGAGTTTCACTATGAAGTATTCAATGGAACCGGGATCGTTGTTCACGAAAGTATGAACAGGATTCTCATTTGATGAATCGAGAGGCGATCCATCGCCGAAATCCCACCACCATTCCTCTATTCCGGTCATATCCTTGCTGAAATTGACTGTGAGAGGCGTACATCCGTACTCCACATCCTGAGTGAACTCAGCCGAAGGATAGTCGACTGTTACTGTCAGATCGTCGTTGGCGGTACATCCGTTGCTGTCGGTAACCCTGTAATTGAGAACGTACGAACCATTGATGTACGATGAGAAAGTAGGCGCCTGAACCGTATAGCTGTTCAGAGGACCAACATCACCTGTCCAGCGGTGCTGCGACCATGTGCCTGAACCTCCTGTCGGATTGCCGTCAATCACGAGCGGAACACCTCCGCAGGCTGCAAGCGGATCGATGCCGCTGAAATCCACTACCGGATTCTCGTTGACAGTGAGAACAACCTCATTGCTGTATGTGGTTGAACAAATAGTGCTGAGCGCCAGTCTGTAACGGTAGCCGTTCATCGATACGGGCACATTCATTATTGAAAGTTGCTGTGTTGTTGCACCCAGATATGTAGCATCGTCGCTTATGTCGGTCCAGCCCGATCCGGTGTTCAGCTGCCATTGCAGCGATGTATAGCCCTCACCATTGGCGATAAAGTTTGTTGAACTGTTCTCACAGACGGTCCTCGGCTGAGGTTGTGTTGTAACAGAAGGAGGACTGATCACCCTCAGGATGGCAAAGTTGGTGTTCACGGGTACTCCGCAGACTCCCGAAGCCACTGCCCTGAATATCCATCCGTTGAATGTAAGCTGGGCATCGGTTACGGCAAGTGTTGCTGTAGTGGAACCGCTGAAGTATGAATCATCCGACATCAGCTCAAATCCCGTACCTTTGTTTACATACCACTGCCAATTAACCCCGCTGCCCTCTGCAGAAACTTCAAATGATGCATCCTGACCAAGGCAGATAGTTGAATCCTTTGGATGAAGAGTTATCTCGGGAGCAGTGTTTACTGTCAATGTTGCATCGTCGGATGTAACAGTCGTTCCGCAACCGCTAACCTCAACATGGTAAACATATCCGCTCATTCCCCTTACTGTATTGAATACCTGAAGGGTTGGCGTCAATGAACCGGAATAGCTGCCGCCGTCTGTTACAGGAACGGGTCCTGTACCTGAATTATCGTCTACAAACCATTGGTAGCTAAGGTTGGTTCCCGTTGCTGTCACCCTGAAGCTTGCAGGAGTGAACTCACACACTGCAGGCGAAGGAGTGAATGATGTTATCACCGGCAGATCGCTTACAATCACTTCGGCGGTGCCGCTGAGACCGGGCGAAGGCTCGGTAACGTCACAGCCATTGGCATCCATAACGCTTATAAGACTGTAAGTTGTGCTAACCGCAGGTGTGACAATTATATCATCACCACTGTTGTAATCCAGTATTTCACCGTGGTTGGCAATATTAATCCTGAACGGACCCGTGCCGCTGAGCATTGTTACTTTTATAACAGCGCTTTCCCCGGGACATATCGTTGCACCTCCGGTAAGGAAGGCAACGGGACGCGGGTTAACAAGCACTTCCACAACATTACTGTACACCGGCAAGCATGTTCCGGAAGTGACCATTCTCCTGTAGTACTGTGTATAGGTGGCCCCTGACGGCGGTGTATATTCGCTAGCATTTGCATTGGCCGCGATGTTAATGAAAGGTCCGGCTGCATTGGTCGACGACTGCCACTGGTAGACATAGGAGCCGGGACCGCCTGCAGGAGCTGTCACTTCTGTGATCGGATCAGGATTATCACCGTAACAAAGTATCTGGTTGTCCTCAACCGAACCCGGAGTCAGGTCATCGGGCTGAGTGATATTAATCACTGCCTGAGCGGAACAGCCGTTGGCATCGACAACTGTTACTCTTACCAGTCCGGCGCCTGCATTAAAGAAAGTCAGTGAGTTGAATCCGTAGCCCGACACAGTGCCTCCTGTAGTGTTGTCATCTACCACGAAGTTGTAAGGCATTGTTCCGCCCGAAGCATAGAATGTGCCCATGCCATCAGTGTCACCAAAGCAGTCTAAAACAATGTCTCCCGTGGTTGACATTTCAAGCGGAAGCGGTTCGGTTATCAGCAGGTTCGGATAGAGTATAACCGAACAATCAGTATGCTCCGCATCCCTCATCCTGACATCATAGCTGCCGGGTGAGAGGTTGCTGAAACTGCCGGATGCAGGTTGCCAGCTGCCTCCTCCGTTAATTGAATAGTCATATGTACCATAACCGCCAAGCGGATTGCTAATGGTAATCGTTCCGTCATCAAAGCCATTGCAGGATACCTCGGTCTTGCTTACCGTTGCCGACAGCATAGCGGGCTGTGTGATGAGATAGGCATTGTTGAGAACAATTATACATTCCGTATGAGCGGCATCCCTGATAAGGATGTTGTAGCTGCCCGCCATCAGGTTCGTAAATATTCCTGTTGAATTCCATGATCCGCCACCGTTGATGCTGTAATCGTATGTACCATATCCGCCGGTTGCGCCGGTAATCGTAATAGTACCATCATTACCGCCGAAACATGAAACATTCGTACTGCCAATTGTCGCTGCCAGCTGTGCCGGCTCTGTAATTTCCATTGCCGGATCGAGAACCACCACGCATAGAGGATTGGCTGCATCCCTGATACTGACTTCGTACGATGCAGGTGAAAGGTTGCTGAAAGTACCATATCCCTGCCAGCTTGTTCCGTTGATGCTGTATTGGTATGTACCGTAGCCTCCTGAAGGATTGGTGATGCTGATTGTACCGTTATTGGCTCCGTAACACGTAACGGCTGTGCTAAGCACAGTGGCAGACAACTCATCCGGTTCAGTAATCTCCAGATCAGGATTGAGAACTATCACACACAAGGTCTGAGCAAGATCGCGTATCTGAACATCGTAACTTCCGGGAGTCAGTCCGGTGAAACTGCCTGACAGATGCCAGCTGCTTCCTCCGTCAATTGAATATTCATATGTACCATAGCCTCCTGTTGGATTGGTGATACTGATTGTACCGTCATCCGCTCCGAAACAGGTCAGATTGGTGCGTGTGACATTTGCCGCGAGGATTGCAGGCTCGCTTATCCTGAATGAACCGTTAAGAACAACCACGCATGAAGTATGGGCTGCATCGCGTATCTGTACATTGTAGTAACCCGGGACAAGCGAGCTGAAGTTGGCGTTGTCCTGCCAGTCAAGACCTCCATTGATACTGTACTGATATGTTCCGTAACCGCCCTGAGGATTAGTGATTGTAATTGTCCCGTCGCCGGCACCGTAACACGTTACCGGAGTGCCATCCACCGTTGCTGACAATTTTGCCGGCTGGGTTATTTCCAGTGCCGGATCAAGGATTATGGAGCAGGCAATATTTGCTGCATCCCTTATTCTTACATCGTAGCTTCCAGGAGCCAGGTAGTTGAAGATACCTGAGTTCTGCCATGCAGCGCCTCCGTTGATTGTATACTGGTAGCTGCCGTATCCTCCGGTGGCTCCCGTGATCTCTATCCTGCCGTCATTGGCACCGTTGCATGTAACAGGAATAGCGTCAACACTGGCAGACAGAACCGCCGGTTCAGTAATTTCCAGGGCAGCATCAAGGATAATAACGCATGTCTGATGAGCTCTGTCGCGTATCCTTACATCATATAAGCCGGGGCTGAGATTGCTGAAGCTTCCTGTCGGCAGCCACTCGGTTCCGCCGTTGATACTGTAATCATAGCTGCCATAGCCGCCGGAAGGAGATGATATAACTATCCTGCCGTCATTCGCGCCGAAACAGCTTATATCCGTCTTATCCACCACTGCTGAAAGAACAGATGGTTCGGTAATAACAACTGATGGATTCAGTATTGTTTCACATGCCTGATTGGCCGCATCCCTCATCCTGACATCATAGCTGCCGGGTGCAAGGTCGCTGAAACTGCTTCCAGCCTGCCAGGTGCTGCCTCCATCATTTGAAAACTCATATGTACCATAGCCTCCCGTTGGATTATTTATAGTAATTATACCGTCATCCGCTCCGTTACAGCTAACCATTGTCGTTGCTATCACACCGTGAAGAACATTCGGCTGAGTGATCTGAAGTGAATTATTGAGAACGACTATACATGAGGGATGAGCCTCATCGCGTGTTATAACATTGTAATAACCCGGTGCCAGGCCGGTGAAGTTGCCTGACGACTGCCAGGTACCACCTCCGTTGATGCTGAATTCATATGTCCCGTATCCGCCCTGAGGATCGCTGATGGTGATCGCGCCATCATTGGCGCCGTAACATGTCACCGCAGTACTGGCAACAGTTGCAGTCAGTTTATCCGGTTGGGTAATCTCCAGGTCAGGATCGAGAACTACTTCGCAGTTAACATCAGCTACATCCCTTATCCTCACATCATATGTTCCGGGAGTCAGGCCATTGAAAGTGGGGGTTGTCTGCCACGTTGAACCTCCGTTCACTGAATATGTATA
>Ga0116182_1000598_pt1 | contig 39557 bp, 33 predicted proteins | sample AD_UKC077_MetaG_FD_89805 | JGI IMG/M metagenome (GOLD analysis project Ga0116182, IMG submission 89805) | Active sludge microbial communities of municipal wastewater-treating anaerobic digesters from USA - AD_UKC077_MetaG | ecosystem: Engineered > Bioreactor > Anaerobic > Digestate | place: USA...
AACACCGCGATGGACAGCGCCCGCGCAGCGCTCAGAGTTCCCGGTGTCGAGCATGTTTCGGTCATCTACCGCCGAACCCGGGCGGAGATGCCAGCCGATCATGAGGAGTTCGAGAACGCCCGGACGGAAGGAGCCGAGTTCATCTATTTGGCGAATCCGGAAGGGTTTGAAGGGAATATGCTGACCGTTCGCAAGATGGTTCTCGGTGAAAAAGACGCAAGCGGCCGACGACGACCGATTCCGTCCGATGAAACGTTCACGTTGAGAGCCGACACGATGATTACCGCGATCGGCGAAAAAGTGGACGGAGAAATCTTCTCCTGGTATGGCGTTCCGCTCAATGAAAAGGGGTGGGCGATCACCGATGAGAAGAGCAAGGCCTCGAAGATCGACGGAGTCTACGTGATTGGTGACGCCCAAAGCGGACCGTCGACGGTTGTCCGCTGCATCGCCAGCGCACGAGACGCCGTCGAAGATGCGATCGATCGGATCCTCGAAGCGGAAGGGGTCGAAATCGATGAGGATGAAGATCATCTCCACGATGAAGACCAACAGCCCATCGAAGAGCTGGAAGCGGAAGAGAACGAGTATTTCAAGGAACTGGAATCGAAGAAATCCCGAATCCTTTTCTCGAAACTCTTCGGAGAGCAGGGGTTTGCCCGACGCGAAGCGGACCGATGCATGGAATGCTCCTACGTCTGCAACAAATGCGTCGATGTCTGCCCCAACCGGGCGAACGTTCCGATCGACCTTCGGAATACCGGCTTGTTTGATAATCCTTTCCAGATTCTTCACCTCGATGCATTCTGCAACGAGTGCGGAAACTGCGAGACGTTCTGCCCGTATGACGGCGGACCCTATAAGAACAAGTTCACCCTCTTCAGTCGCCGCGACGACTTCGAGAACTCCGCCAACAGCGGCTTCCTCGTTGAAGACGGTGAAATTCTCATCCGTGTCGACGGCAAGCTCTATCCGTGTGAAATGGATAAGGACGGAGTGCTTTTCGGCGAAGAGGAAGGCCTCAGTGATGAAGTCGCCGCGATCGTTGAGGAGGTATTTGCCTCCTACAGCTACCTCCTGGGAGAGGTTGAGGAGTAAGAAATGGCTGATGTGGTAATCAAAAATACCCGAATCATGCAGACCGAACCGCCATTCCAGATTCTGGAAGGAGCGGATGTCGTCATTGACGGAAACACCATCACCAAGGTCGGAAAGGATGCCGCCAAAGGGGTTGTCGCCAAGAAGGTGATCGACGGAACCGACAAGACGGTGATGCCGGGCAACGTCTGCTCGCACCACCACTACTACAGCGGACTATCGCGCGGGATGCTGATTCAAGCCGGACCTCAGCGGGACTTCATCCAGGTTCTCAAAGAGTGGTGGTGGCGCTTGGACCGCGGCTTGGATGAGGAAGCGTGCTACTACAGCTCCCTGATCTGTTCGCTCGATGCGGTCATGGCGGGTACGACCACCGCGATCGACCACCACGCCAGTCCCTCCTACATCGCAGGTTCCTTGGACACGATCGCCAAGGGGATGGAAGAGGTCGGCATCCGCGGCTCCACCTGCTATGAGATCACTGACCGCAACAGAGGTATGGCGGAGGTTGAAGAGGGGGTGGAGGAAAGCCGCCGCTTCATCGAGCGTTCAAAGAAGAGCAGCCTCGTCAAAGCGATGATCGGGGGACACGCCCCCTTCACGATTCCCAACGAGGGATTGAAACTGATGGGCGATCTTGTCGACAAGACGAAGGTGGGAATCCATCTTCACGTCGCCGAGGATCGGTACGATGCCGCCTACAGCCACCACCGGTACGGGATGGACATCGTCGACCGGCTCGACGAGTATGGGCTTCTGACGGACAACGCCCTCTTGGTTCATGGGCTCTATCTCAATGAGGATGAGATCCGGAAGATCAATGATAGAGGGGTGTTCTTCGCACATAACCCGCGTTCGAACATGAACAACCACGTCGGCTATTGTTCCCATATCCGGGATGTACGGAACCTCGTGATCGGAACGGACGGTTGCGGCGGGAATATGTTTGAAGAACTGAAAATCGGATTCTTCAAGCACAAGGACGAAGGCCTCTCCTGGTGGCCGCCGCAGTACGTCGAAGCGCTGAACCGCGGGTATCGCTTGGTGGAAAAATACTTCGACGGCTCATTCGGTCGCGTCGAAGCGGGGATGGTCGCCGATCTGGTCATCACCGATTACCACAATCCGACTCCGCTTGTCAAAGAGAACGCTGCAAGCCACTTCATCTGGGGGATGAGCAGCAACTGCGTCGAGAGCGTAATTGTCGATGGAAAGGTCGTGATGGAGAATCGTACATTCGCTCATCTCGACGTGGATGAAATCTACCGCGAAGCGGCGAAAGTCGCCAAACGGGTATGGAAAGAAGTAGACACTATCGCCCCGTAACAAGGCGAAGAATATATACCAAAGGTAGGTACAACGATGAACATGCATGAAAAGATCAAAGCTCGAGCGAAAGAACTCCGCTCCTACACCGCAGAGAACCTCTCGAAGATGGTGAAGACGAAGAGCTACAGCTCCCAAGAAGAGGATGTGGCCAGACTGATTGTGACGCTGCTGGAGGAAGCCGGCTTTGATGAGGTATACATCGATGGCCTGGGCTCGGTAATCGGCCGAGTTGGAAACGGGCCTAAGAAGCTGGCCTTTGACGCTCATATCGACACCGTTGAAGTGGGAAACCCCGATTTGTGGAATTTCGATCCGTTCAGCGGCGAGATCAAGGATGGAATCGTCTATGGTCGCGGAGCATCCGACCAGAAGGGCGGAGCGGCTTCAATGATCACCGCAGGCCGGATTCTCAAAGAGCTGGGCTACGGCGGGGAGTATACCGTGTACTTCACCTTCACGGTAATGGAAGAAGACTGTGACGGAATGTGCTGGAAGTACCTGATCGAAGAGGAAGGCTTGAAACCCGACCTGGTCGTTTCAACCGAACCGACGAGCTGCCGCCTCTATCGCGGACATCGCGGAAGGATGGAGATCCGAGTCATCTTAAGCGGAATTTCCTGTCACGGATCCGCTCCGGAGCGCGGAGTGAGCGCCGCCTATAAAGCAGCCCGCGCCGCCCTTGCGATCGAGCAGCTGAACAAGGACCTTCAGCCGGACGAGGACCGCTTCCTCGGGAAGGGAACGATCACCGTCAGCGTGATGGATGTCAAAGGACCTTCCCAGTGTGCCGTCGCCGACTACGCGATGCTCTATCTGGACCGCCGCTTGACGTGGGGCGAAGATGCCGATCTGGCGATCGCTCAGGTAAGGGAGTATATCTCCAAGGCCACCGGCGACGCTCCCGATTCCTTCGTCGTCGAGATGCCCAACTATGAGAAGATCGGCTGGACGAAGAAAGAGTACTCGCAGGAACTTTATTTCCCGACGTGGAAGCTCGATGAGGACCACTTCCTCGTTCAAAGCGGAATCGATGCGTATAAGACGCTCTTCGGGAAAAAACCGGTTGTCGACAAGTGGACGTTCTCCACGAACCTGGTCGCGACCACCGGCCGGCACAAGATTCCGGCGATCGGTTTCGGCCCCGGCGATGAGGTTCAAGCTCACGCACCGAATGAGATCAATAGAGTGGATGACCTTGAGATCTGTGCGGCGTTCTATGCGATGCTGCCGTACTCCCTTGAAGCACGAGGAAAATAACTTCTTTGAGTTTTGCAATTGGCAACCACAGGGCTTCGGCCTTGTGGTTGTATTATGAGAAGACTCCATTATTGATGTATTTGGATAATGGAATCCATGAGGAGCCGCATTGTGCGGGCGTGGAAACCAAGGTGCTGAAGGACTCCTCCCTCTGCCACCTTCCTTGCGCAGCAGCGCATGCCGCTACGACCACGACTCTAAAGGGAGAAATGGCATGAGTTCTTCGCTTCTGTTGAAAAGCATTTACACCCTTCAAACCGGCTTTGACAAGGAGGCGCTTCACGGCGCCGACCTGCTTATCGTCGACAACAAAGTCAGCAGGATCGACCCCGCGGGAAAGATTTCCGCCAAGGGCGTCGATCGGGTGATCGACTGTTCAAAGCACGTTGTTCTACCGGGGCTTGTAAACACCCACCACCACTTTTATCAAACCCTGACCAGAAATCATCCGGCGGTTCAGAGCGCCAAGCTTTTTGATTGGCTTACGTTCCTCTACGATGTTTGGAAATATCTTGATGAAGAGGGAATCTATTACTCATCACTCTTGGCGATGGCGGAATTGATGAGAACGGGGTGCACCCTCACCACCGACCATCACTACGTCTATCCCCACCACGTCCAAGGAGACCCGATGGCGATTCAATTCGAAGCGGCCGAGACCCTTGGAATGCGCTTCAGTCCCACCCGGGGCTCGATGAGCCTCTCCAAGAAGGATGGAGGCCTTCCTCCGGATACCGTGGTGCAGACGGAAGAGCAGATTCTCTTCCATAGTGAAGAATCGATTCGACGCTTCCACGATGATAGCGCCGATGCGATGCGCAAAGTCGCACTCGCTCCCTGCAGCCCCTTTTCAGTGACGAAGGAGCTGATGAAAGAATCAGCGGCTTTGGCGAGGAAATACGGAGTCAGGCTTCATACCCACCTCTGCGAGACCGCTGATGAGAATGATTTCTGTCTCGAGATGTACGGGATGAGACCCGTTGAGCTGATGCAGGAGTGCGATCTGATCGGGGAGGATGTGTATTACGCTCATGGAATCTACTTCAACGATGAAGAGTTGAAGATCATCGCGGATACGGGCAGCCACATCGCCCACTGTCCCTCATCCAATATGCGCCTTGGAAGCGGCATCTGCCGGGTTCACGAGATGCTCCCGATGGGGATAAACATCGGCATCGCCGTTGACGGATCCGCTTCGAACGATTCTTCCGACATGCTCGCCGAAGTGCGCCAGGCGCTGCTGCTGCAGCGGGTTCGCTACGGCAGCGATGCGCTTACCGCAAAGGAAGCGTTTACGATGGGTACGATCAACGGGGCGAAGATGCTGAACTTCACCAACGTCGGCAAGCTTGAAGAGGGCTGGGCGGCCGATGCCGCGATCTGGGATCTTTCGACTGCGGCGTATGCCGGGGCTCAAAGCGACCCCGTCGCCGCTCTTCTCTTCTGCGGCGACAGCCATTACACTGATTATACGATCATCAACGGTAAGGTAGTGGTCGACCGGGGAACCCTGGTCGGATTTGACGAAGCGCTGCTGACCGAAAAAGCCAATGCGATCAGCAAGCGAATGCTTGATCGAGCAGCGCGAAAGGAGGCGTTATGATTAAGAAATTCCTCGTAGCACAAAGTAGAGAGGAAGCGTTGAATGCAAAGCGCTCACACGATAAGAGTGTGTTCTATGCTGGAGGGACGGAGATCAACCGCCTGGAATCCACTGTCCAAGCGGAGGTGGCGATCGATCTTTCCAAGCTTGGATTGAACAAGATTGAAGAAAAAGGGGATGAACTTATCATCGGTTCGATGGCAACCCTGCAAACGATCGCAACCAGTTCCGCCGTTCCTTCCTGGTTGAAGGAGGCGGCGCTCTTCTGCGGTTCTTTCACCAGACGCAATATGGCGACGATCGGCGGAAACTTCGCATTGATGCACGGTCGGTCGTATATCGGCCCGGCTCTTCTGGCAAGCAGGGCCACACTCCTGATCGCCACGATCAGTGACAAGGGCAAGTACTTCGAAGACGAAGTTCCGGTTCGCGAGTACCATGAACACATCGCCAACTACCAAGGAGTCCTGATCCTGGGATTCAGGATCAGGAAGAGCGGTCGGTTCGTCGGTACGCTCCGCTTTGCGGTAAGCAGTCAAAACCGTGCTGCGGTCACGGTAGGCTTCGGAGCGGAAAAAGATTCTTCAAAGGTCCGCGTGTACGTAGCAGTCTATAGCGTTGGGATGTTGCGGCTCAAAGAGACCGAAAACAAGATCGAGAAAGGCGAAATCACCACTGAAGAAGAGCTTGCCAAATCAGTTGCAGCGGAAGTAACGGTAAAGAGCGATTACACCGGAAGCGGCGAGTACAAGCGCTACATCGCCGGTGAAGGAGTCGCGATGCTCTATGGTGAATTCCTCAAAGGAGGCCGACGATGACCATTCAATTCACGGTAAATGGAAAAAAACATAAGGTTGCCGTTGAAGGCTCCGAGACATTGCGGGCGATGCTGGTTCGCCTCGGATATACCAACGTTCGCGACAGTGATGACGGAGACGGGTTTGCCGGAAGCGATACGGTAATCTTCAACAATCTGCCCGTGTATGCGAACTTGATGAATGCGGCTCAGGCGGACGGCAGCGAGATTCTCACCGCGGATTCGATGGGAAACAGCCGAAACCTCAATCCGGTCCAACGGGCGATGATCGATGCGGGAGTCGTTCAAAGCGCCTATAATGCCCCCCAGGCGGCATTGCTGTTGACATGGCTTCTGGAGCATGAACCCAATCCCACTCGTGAACAGATAAAAGAAGTCCTAAGCGGCATCTTCATCCGGGACGCGGGATACGAGCATTATTACCTGGCGGTTCAGCTCGCTCGCGAGTTGATCGAGTTCGGCAAGTATAAGACTCCAATCAGCCCAATGTTCCGCGATCATCTCAAATACATCGGGAAACCGAAAGGCAAGGTAGACGGACCGACCCTCGTCGCCGGAGAGGCGGCGTTCGTTGAGGACCGGCTTCAACAGGGCTACTATTCGATGGCGATTCTTCGAAGCCCCCATGCGATGGCGTACATCACCGAGATTGATACCGCCAAAGCCGAGGCGCTGGAAGGGGTGGTTGCAGTCATCACTCACAAGAATGTGCCCGACGTGTACTACATGCAGGCCGGCCAAGGCAATCCCGAACCAAGTCCGTATGATCGAAAGCTGATGAACCGAAAAGTTCGCCACGTCGGCGACCGCGTTGCCGCAGTCGTCGCGGAGACTCTCGAAATCGCCCGCAAAGCGCTGACGTTGATCGATGTCAAATACGAAGTGCTCAAGCCGGTGTTCACCGTCGAAGAGGCGATGGCTGATGGAGCGAGCCTGGTGCACAACTCGGTCGTCGAATATGTCGTCGGCGCTCCCGAGGGGCTCGATGAGTACAACAAGAGCGCCGATCCCAGAGATGGAAAGGTGATCTATCAATTCCCGCTCCACGGGGATGTTCGACGCAACATCGCCAGTGCAGCCCATGGGGAGATCGGGAGTGTAGAGAAAGGGTTCAAAGAAGCGGATCTTGTGATCGAGCGCACCTATCAGACCAACCAGATCCAATGTACTCCGTTGGAGCCGCACGTCTGTTACGCCAAGATTGACGGGGGGAGGCTGGTCGTCCACGCATCAACGCAGGTTCCTTACCACGTCCGGCGAATCGTCGCTAAGATGTGCCAGATTCCCGAACACAAAGTACGGGTCATCAAGGAACGGGTCGGTGGCGGATATGGTTCCAAACAGGATATCCTCGTTGAAGATCTCGTCGGCTACGCGACATGGTTGACCGGTAGACCCATTTATTATCGGAATACCCGAGAAGAGGAGTTCATCGCGAACTCCACCCGGCACCCGATGCGGGTAACGGTAAAACTCGGAGCGAAGAAAGATGGAACGCTTACCGGGGTGTACATGGATGTCCGGGCGAACACCGGACCGTATGGAAACCACTGTCTGACCGTTCCGATGAACGCCTGTTCGAAGACGCTGCCGCTGCTCAAGTGCGACAACATGAAATTCGATGTCTACACCTACTACACCAATATCCCTCCGACCGGTGCATATCAAGGATACGGAGCCCCGAAAGGCACGTATGCTCTGATGACCGCTCTTGCGGAGCTGGCAGATGGGCTTGGGGTCGACTACTACGATTTGGTGAACAAGAACAAGGTCGAGTCGGGCTATATGCTTGAAATCCTTCGCGGTCTCGGTGAAGGACGAGAGGGCAAGGTCGTTCCGGTCGGTTCCTGCGGTCTCGGTGAAGCGATCGCCCAAGGCGCGAAGATGATCAACTGGGGCAAGAAGGAAAAAGGTCCCGGCGGAGACTGGAAGATCGGCAAAGGATTTGCGATGATTCAACAAGGCAGCGGTCTGCCGGGCCTCGACCAGGGAAACGCATGGGCGAAACTGCTTCCCGACGGGAGCATCCAGCTCTTTTCCGGCGGAGCGGATATCGGAACCGGTTTGGATACGATATCCGCAAAGATCGTCGCCGAAGGCCTGCATGTTCCCCTCGACAAAATCACCGTCACCAGCGGTGATACGGACAGCTGCCCCTTCGACACCGGAGCGTATGCGTCTTCGGGAACGTACTTCAGCGGAAACGCAACCTACTATGCGGTTGAAGACCTGAAGCGCAACATCCTCGATGAAGCGGCGCACCAGCTTGGCGAGAAGGTTGAAGATCTGGCTCTTCGCTCACCGGGCGAGGTGTACTCGACCAAGACGGGTGCATCGATCTCGTATGCCACGCTGGGGCATGCCGCCTTGGATGGCACGGGTCGTGGTCAGGTGATGGGCAAGGGTTCCTTTACCACGGAGCACAACTCGATTCCGTACGGCGCCCACTTCGCTCAGGTCGCGGTCAATACCCGAACCGGTCAGATCAAGGTTGAAAAGTACTACGCTCTTCAGGATGCGGGAACCCCGATCAATCCGGAGATGGCGCTTTGTCAGATGTACGGAGCGGCGTTGAAGTCGATCGGACACACCCTCTATGAGGATATGACGATCGATGAGAAAGGGTATATCCAGAATACCCGCTTAGGCGATTACGGCGTTCCGATGATCACCGAGCAGCCGGATGATTTCAAAGCGGTCCTGATCGACGTCGACGACGAGGTCGGTCCCTATGGGGCTAAATCGATCAGTGAGATTTCGACCAACGGAGCGGCACCGGCGATCGCAATTGCAATTCATGATGCAGTAGGAGTTTGGATGAGGTCATGGCCGTTCACTCCCGAGAAGCTTTTACGGGAGATGGGTAAGATCTAGATTCTTCGAATGCAACAAACTGCAACAAATTTCTGGACAATAATACTCTGCTATGGTAAAGTATTGTTGTCCGGATTTTTTTCGGAACATTACCACGGAGGCTGCATGAATGAAAGACAAAACCGCTATTAAAACAATGATCGAGAAGCTCAAAACGCTGAAGAGCGATGGGATGTATCTCGACGACTTCTTCCTGACCTGGGATAAAACCGATGATGAACTTGCCGCAGTGTTTCAAGTCGCCGAAATTCTCCGCGCGATGCGGGAAGCAAACATCTCACCAAAGGTGTTTTCAAGCGGTCTTGGAATTTCCAACTTCCGCGATAATTCAACGCGAACCCGGTTCAGCTTTGCCAGCGCCTGTAACTTGCTTGGCTTGGAAGTCCAGGATCTCAATGAAGAGCAGAGCCAGATCGCTCACGGCGAGACCGTTCGGGAAACCGCTAATATGATCAGTTTCATGGCGGATGTCATCGGAATTCGAGATGATATGTATATTGGCAAAGGCCACACCTATATGAAGCAAGTTGCTGATGCTGTGCAAGAAGGGTATGACCAAGGGGTGTTGGAACAACGACCGACGCTGGTGAACCTTCAATGCGACATCGACCACCCGACACAGACGATGGCGGATATGCTCCATGTAATCGACCATTTTGGAGGCGTGGAAAATCTCAAGGGCAAGAAAGTGGCGATGACATGGGCGTACAGTCCCTCCTACGGCAAGCCTCTTTCCGTTCCTCAGGGAGTCATCGGACTTTTCACCCGCTTCGGAATGGATGTCGTGCTCGCTCACCCTGAAGGGTACAACGTGATGAGCGAAGTTGAAGAAGTCGCCAAGAAGAACGCGAAAGCGAACGGTGGATCGTACAAGCGAGTCGACACGATGGCTGAAGCATTCAAGGATGCCGATATCGTCTATCCGAAGAGCTGGGCGCCGTTTGCCGTGATGGAAGAGCGAACGAAAATCGTCGAGCACAACGACCAGGCAGGATTGAAGGAGCTGGAGAAGCGTTGTCTGCTGAACAACGCCAAGTTCAAGGATTGGACGTGCACCGAAGAGCTGATGGCCACCACCAAGGATGGCAAGGCGCTCTATATGCACTGCCTGCCCGCCGACATCACCGGCGTCTCCTGCAAAGAAGGGGAAGTCGAAGCATCGGTCTTCGATCGATACATCGTTCCGCTCTATAAGGAAGCAAGCTATAAGCCGTACATCATCGCGGCGATGATCTTCCTCGCCCGATTCAAAGATCCGGCGGCGAAGCTTGAGCAAATCCTTGAGAAGGGAAAGAAACGCATCAAGTAAGTGTAAAGAGCAAGCTATATATCTACAGACAAGGAGCCTTTCGGTTCCTTGTTTTGTGTCATCGATTGACGACCGGAGTCTATCTTTTTTCTTATTGCTTCAGCGGCCAAGTAAGCGGTACTGCACGCAGCCTGAATGTTATAACCGCCGCTTTCACCATCATAGTCGAGAACTTCTCCGCAGAAGAAGAGGCCGGGTGTCACTCTCGATTCCATCGTTTTTCGATCGACCTCCGAAAGCTCGACTCCGCCGGAAGTTACCATCGCCTGCTTGAACCCTTTGATCGTTTTCACTTCGTATGACAACGCACCCGCCGTGCGACAGAGGAGCTTCCGCTCCTCTTTTCGAAGCGTGCCCGCGTTTCGGGCATAATCAAGACTCGATCGTTCGCAGATCTCCTTTGCCAACGATGTGGGTACTCCCAGCGTCTTGATGATCATTGAAATCCGCTTTTGAGGGAAGGTTAGGAGATTCTCCTCAAGAGTCGAGGGATCAAGGACGGAAATCGTCACCGCATCACCCTTTGCGACAGCCCGGGAAAGGTTGAGGATGACCGGTCCGCTGAGCCCGTCATGGGTGAAGAGAAGATCCCCGATCGTGGTGGAGCTTTTGTGAGTTACGGAGACGTCGGACAGCGAGATGCCGCTGAGATGAGCCGTTGTTTCATTGGTGATAATTGGAGTGAGGGCGGGTTTTGGAGGTGCGATCGTATGCCCCAACGCTTTCGCCAAGGTGTATCCGCTGCCATCGCTGCCGGTTGCGGGACAGCTCATTCCTCCGGTGGCCAAGCAGACGAACCGAGTTGTAAACGATCTATCGGATGTGTGAATCGTGAACGATTCTTCATCTTTGATGATTCCTGTAACCGTACAATCGGTACGGATATCCGAATTGACATGAGAGATGAGGGCAGTACGAATCGTCCGGGCATCAAGCGAGGAGGGAAACACGTGCCCATCCGCTCTGACTATGAGCTCGACACCCCGATCCTCAAACCAGTTCATCAGATCGGAAGGGGTGAAACTCAACAGTGAAGGAGCAAGGAAGTTCCGCATCGCTTTAGTCGGAAAATGGACAAGCAGTTCTCTTGATGAGAGATCGTTAGTTATATTGGCGCTTCCCCCTCCGGTGATAAGAAGCTTGCTACCCACCGTTTTGGCATGGTCAAGAATCAGTACCTTTCGATCGGGGAGATTTGCAGCGAGGAAGAGACCGGCAACGCCCCCTCCGATCACGATGAGATCATGCATGTTCAAACATTGTAATATGAGCGATACCATGCAACAAAGGCGGCAAGCCCCTGCGCGATCGGCGTATTGATGGTAATGCCGAAGTCACGTTGGAGATCGGAGATATCCGCATACGTTTGATAAACATCCCCATCTTGCATCGGCAGGAAGTTCTTGTTCGCTTTCTTGCCGATAACCTCTTCGAGCACTTCAATGAAGTGGGAGAGGCGAATCGGGTTGTTGTTTCCAATATTGTGGATGACCGGACGATCTTCCGGAACGATCGGGATGATATGCTCCAAAACATTGATCACATCGTCGATGAAGGTAAAGTCCCGCCACATATCGCCGTTGTTGTACACGTCGATCGTTTCGCCGCTGAAGATCTTCCTGGTAAAAGAGTAGTACGCCATATCCGGCCGGCCCCATGGACCGTAGACGGTGAAGAAGCGGACCCCGGTCGTCCTGATCGAATAGAGGTGCTGGTAGGTGTGGGCGAAGAGCTCGTTGGCTTTCTTGGTTGCCGCATACAGACTCACCGGTTCATCGGTCCGATCATGAACCGAGTAGGGGATTTTTGTATTTTTCCCATATACCGAGGAAGAAGATGCATACACGAGGTGTTCAACCGGATGGTTGCGGATCGTTTCCAGAAGATTCAGAAACCCCTGAATGTTTGAACTGATATACGCATCGGGATGATCAATAGAATAGCGAACCCCCGCCTGGGCTGCGAGGTTTATCACGTGGGTGGCGGGATGGCGCTGAAAGATCGCTTCAAGCTTCTTTTTATCGGTTAAGTCGGCGTGATAAAAAGTGAAATTCTCGCAACCGAGAAGCTTCAGCCGTTCGCGTTTCAGTTGGACATCGTAATAGGAGTTGAGATTGTCAAGGCCGACGACGTTGCAGCCTTGTTTGAGCAAGGATGATGCAAGATGAAAGCCGATGAAACCGGCCACTCCTGTAATCAGATATTTTTTTGTGGGATCAAACGTGATCATGGATTCATTGTAGCCAAGAACACTCATTGATGAAAGACAAGAAGGCACAAAAAAGGTGGACCAATCGGTCCACCTATGTGTGTCGTTGAGATTATTACATATTGCCCAGAGCATTGAAGATGATCTTCAACACGAAGAGACCAAAGAGAATCCATGTCGGGAGACCGATTTCCTTGTTCTTCTTGGAAAAGAGTTTAAGAAGGACATAGGAGACGACACCGAACATGATGCCTTCGGCGATCGAGTATGCGGCAACCATGAAGATGACCGTCAAGAACGCGGGAATCGCTTCCGTCATATCATCCCAGTCAATATCAACAACCGGCGTGATCATGAAGACTCCGACGATGATCAGAGCAGGGGCGGTCGCTACACTCGGAATCGAGCTGAAGAGCGGTACGAGGAAGAGGGAGACGAAGAAGAGAATGGCGACCACGAGAGCAGTCAATCCGGTTCGTCCGCCTTCGACGACGCCCGCCGAAGATTCAACGTACGTCGTGACGGTGGAGGTTCCGAGGATAGCACCGACGGCAGTTCCGACCGCGTCAGCAAACAACGCTTCTTTGACGTTGGGAATCGAACCATCTTCCCGGATCATGTTCGCTTTTGTTGCGCATCCGATCAGCGTTCCGACCGTGTCGAACATGTCGACGAAAAGGAAGGTGAACATGACGATGACGAAGTCAAGCGTGAATAATTGTTTCGAGAACTCGAGCGGGAAGAAATACGGCGCCGGAGGAATATACTTGCCACCAGCGTATTGGGTGATACCAAAGGGGACACCGATGATGGTGGTAATGACGATACCGATCAAGAGCGCTCCTCTGACCTTGAATGCAAGGAGGACTCCGGTGATCAAGAGACCGAGCATTGCCAAGCCTGGACCGCCTTTGAACCACCCCGGATTGAGAGCAACAAGAGTTGCAGGATTATCAACGATGATTCCGGCGTTCTGCAAGCCGATAAAGGCAATGAAGAATCCTATTCCGACTCCAATTGCTTTTTTCAGGTTTGCGGGAATACTGTTGATGATCGCTTCTCGGATATTCACGAAGGTCAGGATGATGAAGATGATACCTTCAATGAAGACCGCCGTAAGTGCGAGCTGCCAAGAATACCCCATGCCGAGGACGACGCTGAATGCAAAGAATGCGTTCAGGCCCATTCCAGGGGCCAAGGCGAAGGGAAGGTTTGCCATCAGCGCCATGATCAATGTGGCGATGGCGGATGAAATTGCCGTTGCGGAGAATACTTTCTCAAACGACATTCCAGTGGCAGACAGAATGTCCGGGTTGACCACCAGAATGTAAGCCATGGTGAGGAACGTTGTAATTCCTGCCACGATTTCCGTTCTGACGGTCGTTTTTCGTTCAGTGATTTTGAAAAACTTGTCCATCTATTCGCTCCTTGCAGATGTTTTGATATATCCATTCTACCGCATTAGAGAGAATAAATACAGATAAATCATCCAAATTGTCCTAAATTTCGCGTAAATTGATGAATTTTGTAGTTTGTTGACAAAAATTGAGAAATAGTTAATTTTGACACTTCGCAACTATTGGTTTATGCAGGACCAAGTCCTGTAAAGAAGCAAAAAATTGCAACAAGCTTGTTGTGTAAGTAAAAACAATACTTGCACATGCGCAACACATGCAACATGACCATGTCTTTTAAAGATGTGAAAATGTTCGCTTTTGCCTTGAAGATGACGAACGACGTGATACACTGTAAGGAATCATATGGAGGGTCTGATGGACAAAAAGAAGCTGCAAAAACTCATCGCTGCCAGTGCAAGAAGGGAGAGCGCGGATCTGTGTATCACAAACGCACATATTCTCGATGTGTTCAATAAAGAGTGGTTTGAAGCGGACCTCTTGATCAGCGAGGGCCATATCGCGGGCTTCGCTCCTGCCGGAGGGGGAAAGGCGAAGAAGACCGTTGATGGCGGGGGTCGATTCCTCATCCCCGGATTGATAGACAGCCATGTCCACATCGAATCGAGTCATACGACTCCAGAAGAGTTTTCCAATCTTGTCGTACCTCACGGTACGACCACGGTAATCGCCGATCCGCATGAAATCTGCAATGTTGCCGGGCTTGATGGATTGCGCTATATGCTTGAAGCGAGCAAAGAGAGTGCGTTGCAGGCGTTTTTTGTCGTTCCTTCCTGTGTCCCCTCGGTAAGTTTCGAACACGCCGGGGCGGTAATCACCGCCGAAGATATCGCAAGCGTCATGGACCATGAGCGCGTTGTCGGACTTGGCGAGATGATGGATTATCCCGGGGTGGTCGCAGGCAAAGATCTGGTGATCGATAAGATCATGGTCGCCAAAGAAGCGAAGAAGATCATCGACGGACACAGTCCGGCAGTATATGATTCCGATCTGGATGCGTATGCCGCGAGCGGCATCAAAACCGACCACGAGTGTGAAACCCCCGCTGAATTAAGAGATCGGATTCGAAGAGGGATGTACGTGCACCTTCGGGAAGGTTCAGCGTGCAACAACGTGTTGCCGTTGCTTGGAGGAGTCGATTCAAAGAACAGTCGGCGCTGTTGTTTCTGCACCGATGATCGTCAGCCGGTCAGCATCATTGAAGAAGGGCATATAAACAACAACATCCGCATCGCTGTCCGTGAAGGCCTCGATCCGATTGAAGCGATCTGCATGGCGACGATCAATTCCAGCGAATGTTATGGTCTAAACGATCGTGGAGCGATCGTTCCGGGTAGACGGGCGGACTTCTGTCTTGCCGAGGATCTCGTCGGATTCAGGATGCACCAAGTGTACACAGGCGGGGTTCTCGTCGCTCAGGAAGGAACTATGCTCAAACCATCCAAAGCAAAGAAAGATTCCCGAGTCTCGGCGAAGATGAATATCAAAGATTTTTCCGCCCGGCGGCTTGCGCTTGAATTGAAGCACAATCGGGTACGGGTCATCGATATCGTTCCCGGCGGGGTGGTAACGAATCCGGGCGAAGCATTCGTCAAGGTGGAGAAGGGGTTGTGGGTTCATGATCCTGATCAGGATGTGATCAAGCTTGCGGTCATCGAACGTCATAAGGGGCTGGGGACTGTCGGGCTCGGGTTGATCCGCGGATTCGGTCTGCAGAGCGGCGCGATCGCTTCAACGGTCGGGCATGATTCGCATAACCTTGTCGTCGCCGGCGACAATGATGCGGATATGGCCAAAGCGGTCGAACATCTGATCGAAGCAGGCGGAGGAATGACCGTCGTCCAAAATGGAAAGATCCTTTCGACTCTGGAGATGCCGGTAGCCGGACTGATCAGCTATGAGAAGGGGGGGGAGGTTGGAAAGAAGCTTCAACACCTTCATGACATGGCGACCGAGAAGCTCTCCGTGAATCCCGGCATCGATGCGTTCACCACGCTGAGCTTCATGGCGCTGCCGGTCATCCCGACCTACAAGCTTACCGATATGGGTCTCTTTGATGTGAGAACATTCAGCTTCGTCGATTTGGAACTGGATCAATAGATGACGGTACGGCCGTCGATCTCGGTTACGGTCAGTTGAGTATCATACAAGATGGTCAGAAGTTCGCTTTTGACCACCTCTTCTTTTTTCCCATAGTCCAGCAGCATGCCGTCTTTCAGCAAAGCGATATCGCTTGAGAGCTCATACGCGAAGTTTGCGTCATGGGTCGTGAAGATCAGCGTCTTGCCCTCGGCGTGCAGCTGCTTGAGCAGGGTGAGAATCCGTTTCCGATTCGCCGGATCCAAGCTGGAGGTCGGTTCGTCGAGCAACAGGATCTCCGATTCCTGAGCAATCGCTCTGGCGATGAGGAGGAGCTGCTGTTCACCCCCGGAAAGCGCGGTGATGCTGCGGTTTTCAAAGCCGCCGAGGCCAACTTTCGCCAATGCTTCGTAGGAGATCAAGCTGTCGGCGCTTGTGGGCGAGCCCATCGGCGAAAGATATGGAGCCCGGCCGAAGAGGGTGTAATCGAGGAGGGTGTAGGCGAAAGAGAATTGCTCCTTCTGAGGGACAAGGGCGATGAGCCGCCCCAACTCCTTCCGGCCATACTTCGAAAGCGGTTTGCCATAGAGGAAAACCGAAGTGCTTGATGTATATCCTAGAAGAATATCGAGCAACGTCGATTTTCCCGCCCCGTTGGACCCGAGAATCGCGACGGAGGAGCCTTTCTCGATTGAAAGCGTGACGGATCGAAGCGCATTGATTCCGCTAGGATACCGATAGGAGAGTCTGTCGATTGAAAGGTACGTCATGCTTTACCCTCCTGACGTTTGCTGGAAAGTATGATGACGAAGATCAGGGCGCCGAAGAGGCTGGTCAACAATCCGATGGGAATCTCCGTCGGAAGAATCGTTCTTCCGAATGAATCGCAGAGGAGCAAGAAGAAGGACCCCATGATCATCGAGGCGGGAAGAGCGTGGGTCGCTTCACTGCCGAATGTTTTTCGGGCGATATGAGGGGTGATCAGTCCGACCCATCCTATAAGGCCGGTGACGCTGATCGTGAACGTCGTTCCCACCGTGGCTATGACGAGCAGCATGGTTCGCTGACGTTTTGGATTGAGACCCAAGGAAAAGGAAGTCTTTTCATTGATCGAAAGAAGATTGAGGGTGAAACGATTCACATACAGAATCGTCAACGCGATCGCTATCACGACCAAGGTCGGAATGATGGAAACCCAGGAAGCGTTCCAAAGTCCCCCCATCATCCAGAAGGTGATGTCTTGAAGATCCTTCGTCGGTTCGGCGACGAGCTTGATCACCCCCAAGCCGCTGAAGAAGAAGGCCGAGACGGCGATTCCTGCCAGAACCAGACGCAGCAACGCTCCTCCGAAGCGAAACCGGGTGGAAAGGAAATGCGAAAACACCAACCCCAGGAGACCGAAGGCCATCGCCGAGACTTGAACGGCGAGGGATGATGTGCTGGCGAGGACGATCATCAGAGCCGCCCCGAACGCAGCTCCCTGGCTTACTCCGAGAAATCCCGGTTCGACGAGGGGATTGGAGAAGAGCAGCTGAAAGGTGAAGCCGCTTGCTCCGAGCATCGCCCCTGCGGCGAGAGCCAGAACGACTCGAGGAAGCCGGATCTTTGTAAGAATCGTTCGGGCCACGGAATCAGTGTAAAACAGAGAAGGCGGAGTAAACCCCGCTTTCGGATAACGACCGACAAACAATGAGAGGATGCCGAAGATCACGCTCAAAGCGATAAGAACCAAGAGCGTGATCATCTTATAGCGTTTTTGTATTTCGTATTCGTTCATCAATTATTGGCTGTTGATTTCTGAAAGCGGGAAACGAATTCATCGAGCAGCGTCGAATCGGTGATCCCGTAGAAATCCGTATAGAAGCTACAGATTTCCGCATCCATGTCAAGATCGGTGAAGAGCTCCGGGTGGATCGTCTTGGCCAGCCATTGGGCACCGAGAATCCACGATGCCACCGGTTGAATGTAGTTCATCATATCGGATGGACTGGCGTACACACTTGCATTTCGCACCGCAGTGAGCTCCTTCCATACCGGCGAGTCGTAGATTGCATCCTGATAGATGGAAGCCGGAGCGTTATAGCTTATGACTACGACGAGATCGGGGTCCCACGTCGCGATCTGTTCAAAGGTTACCACCGACCAGCCGCTTGCCGCTTTGTTTGACCCCTTCCAGACCGGGTTCCCTCCGACCAATTCGACGACCCACGTCTGAAGCCATGAATCGGGAGCGATTTTAAAGGAGAACGCATTATCGCTCCGAGCTCCTTGAAGAAGGAGAACGTCGGGCTTCCGGTCATCCGGCAAGCCTGCGACGCGCTTTTGGATGGGTGTGATGCGCTCTTCATATAAGCTCAGAATGAGATGAGCACGATCTTCCGAACCCAGAAGTTTACCGAGCTGGATCAGTTCGGCTTGCCACTCATCCCATGTCTCCAGACTCATCGTGAAGTTTTTGACTCCGACCTGGTCAAGTTTTTTGCCCAAGCTTTCAAAGTGTGTTGCTTTCAATAGAATGAGATCGCTTTGTTTCGTAATCAGTTCCTCGACGCTTGCGTTCTGGTCGAGCCTTCCGCCCGGGTTGATATGCGGCCAGACAAGGGAAAAGAAATCCCCCAGACCCTGGTCGGTTTTGGAAAGACTGATCTCTATCTCCTGAGCTTCCGGGAACAGGAAAAGCGCAAGAGCAGGCATAAGAGCGGCTTTGGCGGCAACGAGAATCTTTTCCGGCTTTTCGTCGAGGGCGACCGTTCTCCCGCTTGCGTCGGTAGCGCTGTAGTGCTGGGCCTGGGGTGCCGACTCGATAACTGGCTGGGCAATGAGCGATGTGGCAAAAATCAGGGTGGCAACTACGAGTAATAAACGTTTCATGGATTCCTCCTTGATGTTCTGTCAGCGTACCATTATGTATTCAAAAATACAATCGAATTGTTCCATTTTATAATTGACTGCATAATGGCATACGATTAGACTTGGTGTATGGCTTTTTCTCTCTTTACCGAGCTCGGTGCCTGCCTCGATTCGCTCGCTGCCAGACGAATCGCCGTTACCGGAAGTGGCGGAAAAACAAGCATCATCATAGGACTTGCGGATTACTTCAAGGAAGAAGGCGTGCTCATCACGACGACTACCAAGCTGGCGTCGCCGATCGACATGGACTACCCGTTTGACGAGATCGTTACCGATCCGGCGTGTCCGCCGAAGGTGGGGCGGGATCGTCAAGTGCTTTGGGCGGCACAAGGTGCAGACAAGCTTGAAAGCGTGGATCAAGTACTGCTTGAAGAGGCGAGCAAGGCAGCGGGATATACCCTCATCGAAGCGGACGGCGCGCGGGGAAGACCCTTTGCGTTTCACAATGAAGGCGAACCGGTGATTCCCCGATGGGTCGATTGCATCATCGCCGTCGTCGGGCTGGACGGAATCGGAAAGCGATTGGATGAAGAGACGTTTCACAGGGAGAAGGAATACCGGACCGCCACCGGATCGACTGAATCGCGGATCACTCTCGATACCCTTGAGACGTTGCTCGACCATTCCGATGGCATCCTGAAAGGGACGGAAGCACATCCGGTGATACTGGTCTATAATCAAAGCGATGCCGCAAGTGAAGAGGTCGTTTCTGAAGCTCTTCGCTTGGGGCAAGCTCAAAAAAGAATTACAGCGGTCCTTGCCGGGACCTGTCGAGGTGGATTATGAACATATTTGAAAGCGCCGCGGCTCTGCAGGATCGGAACATCCCCTTTGCGTTCGTGTCGATCACCAAAAGCGTCGGTTCCACGCCGCGCAGCAACGCCCACATGATCGTCAAGGAAGATGGCGGCACGATCGGAACCGTCGGCGGGGGAATCGCCGAGTTTACCGTGATCAAACGAGCGGTCGCTGCGATAGCGGAACGAAAAAGCACCCATGTGGATGTTTCGCTTACCGTCACAGACGGTCATGCCTGCGGCGGAACGCTTGAATTTTTCATCGACGTGATTGCGAGCAAACGACGCCTGCTCCTGTTTGGCGGCGGACATGTGAATGAACAGATCGCCCGCCTCGGGGCGGGATGCGGATTCAGGATCGAGGTGATCGAAACCCGGGCGGAGTATGCGACAAAGGAACGATTTCCCGATGCCGGGGCATTCCATGTGGGCGAAACGGTCGAGGAGGCGATGAAGGATCTTCCGATCGACCGGGAATGCGCCGTCATCATCGCCACCCATGGTCTGGATAAATCCGTTCTGGAAGCGGTCATCACCAGCGACGCCGCTTATATCGGAATGCTGGGCTCGCGCACCAAGGTAAACACCTATCGAAGGGCTTTGGAGGAGGAGAGGCAGATCGGCAGTGAGCATTTAGCTCATTTCTACAGCCCGGTCGGTCTTGATATCGGATCTGAGACACCTCAGGAGATAGCGATCGCCGTGATGGCCGAAGTGATGATGGTGCTCAATGACCGGTCCGGTCAAAGTCTCAGCGGAAAGGCGGAGAATCTCGTCGTGGTCCGGGGAGCCGGCGACCTTGCGACGGGAGTGATCGTCCGTCTTGCAAAGGCGGGATATAGGGTATGCGTTCTTGAGATCGAGCAACCGACGACGATTCGACGAACCGTCGCCTTCAGCGAAGCGGTGTATGCGGGAGAAGTGACGCTTGAATCGGTGGTCTGCCGGAAGGTCGAAAGCGATCAGGAGGCGAAGACGCTTCTCGATCAGGGAATCGTCGCGCTGATGGTCGACCCAGACGGGTCGGTGATCGAACGTCTTCGTCCCTTCGCCGTCGTCGATGCGATCATCGCCAAGAAGAACCTCGGAACCGATAAAACGATGGCTCCGCTCGTCATCGCTCTCGGCCCCGGCTTTGAAGCGGGGGTCGATTGCGATTATGTGATCGAAACGAAGCGGGGGCATGACCTCGGGAAGGTCATCAGCAAGGGATGCGCCGAAGCGAATACCGGAATTCCGGGAACGATCGGCGGTTTTGCGGAAGAACGGGTGCTGCATTCCCCCGGCGCAGGAACGTTCGTCGCCCGTAAGAAGATCGGTGATATGGTCAAAAAGGGCGAAAAAATGGCGATGGTCGGAACGGATGAGATCGTCGCCCCTATCGATGGGGTCGTACGGGGGATGCTGCACGACGGGATCGTCGTTCCAAAGAACTTCAAAGTAGCGGATATAGATCCTCGCGGTATCGCTTCATACTGCGAGACGATCAGTGATAAAGCCCGGGCTCTCGGCGGATCGGTCTTGGAGGTCATCGATGGCATGCGGGCAAAAGCATTTCGGAGGATTTCATGAAAGAAGTGCAATTGACAGCCTTTTCCAAGTTCGCCGGCTGCGGGGCGAAAGTAACTCCCGCCATGCTCGATAAAGCGCTGTGCGGACTTGTTCAACCGTATAATCCCAACGTACTCAGCGATTTCAATCACGCTGAAGATGCGGGGGTGTATAAGCTGAGTGACGATTTGGCGATCGTCCAGACGGTGGATTTCTTTCCTCCGGTGTGCGACGATCCTTTTTATTTTGGCAAAATCGCCGCGACCAACGCCATCAGTGATATCTATGCGATGGGCGGGGTGCCGATCATGGCGGTGAGCATCGTCAGTTTTCCCGAAGAGAAGCTTGACAGTTCTTACCTTACCAAAATCCTTGAGGGCGCCCTTGATGCATTGAAGGAAAGCGGAGCCGCCCTTGTCGGTGGACACAGCATCAGAGATGAACAGCTGACGTTCGGCCTGTGTGTCGTCGGAACCGTTCATCCGGATAAGATGTGGTCCAACAACCGGGCCCAGGATGGTGATTTTCTTCTGTTGACGAAACCGCTTGGATCGGGAATCCTGCAAAACGCCGTAAAAGCGCAAATCGCAGGAGAAGGTGATGAAGACCGCCTGCTCAAGGTCATGAGCACTCTCAACAGAGAGGCAGCTGAGATTCTCAAGAAGTTCGATGTCCATGCGTGCACCGATGTTACCGGTTTCGGCCTGCTCGGACACCTCAGCGAGATGGCGATCGACAATCCCAACGGATTTGAAATCGTTCTGAAGGACATTCCGTTGATGGAGGGCGTCAAACGCTATGCTGAGCAAGGATTCATCCCCGGCGGAAGCTATACCAACCGCGAACATCGAAAGCACCTGGTTTCCAATCTGGATGAGCTTGATGAAACCCGGCAGCTGCTTCTTTTCGATCCGCAGACTTCGGGAGGACTGCTTGCCTCCCTGAGGGTCGAACAAGCGCATGACGCTTTGAAGGTCATGCGTGAAGCGGGCATCGAAGCGGCGATCATCGGTCGGGTCTCCAAGGAGATCGAGGGAATCGTCGTACGGGCATAGATTGGCATCTTTAGAGCAAAGATGCGAAGATTGCCTTGATACCGATGGCTCCTTCCGGGTACTCTACTGTAAGGAGCACGAGTATGATGAGTCAAAGCGTGAAAGGGCGAATCAAGGCGCTGAAAGAGAGTTCCCGCGTTCTCGGTGTAAGTACGAACGAAGAGCGGATCGATCTTCTCAAGCGGATTGCCGCCGGGTTGCGGCGAGATTGGCCGGTAATCCAGGCAGCCAACGAACGAGACGTCAGTGAAGCGAAAGAACATAAGATTGGCGATGCGTTGATCAAACGGCTTGTGTTTGACGAACAAAAGCTCAACGAAGTCATCCTCGGCTTGGAGCAGGTCGCCGCCTTGACCGACCCGGTCGGCAAAGTGCTCCAGCGGCGCCTGCTCGATGACGGACTGGTCCTGGAGCAGATCTCCGTTCCGATCGGAGTGATTGGAATGATCTTCGAGTCCCGCCCGGATGCTCTGGTTCAAATCGTCGGATTGTGCATCAAAAGCGGCAATGCGATCATCCTCAAAGGCGGCAGCGAAGCGAACCGGACCAACCTCGCGTTGGTGGAATCGATCAGATGGAGCAGTCGAGGTTCTGCCATTGGCGATGAATACGTCACCCTTCTTGAGAGCCGCAGCGATGTCAAGGAGATGCTGGAGATGGACGAAGATATCGACCTGCTCATCCCACGCGGATCCAATGCGTTCGTCACCTACGTGATGGAAAACACCTCGATTCCCGTCCTCGGCCATAGTGACGGAATCTGCCATCTCTACATCGATAAGCAGGCGGATCTTAAGAAGGCGCTTCCCATCATCATCGATGCGAAAACACAATATCCCGCGGCATGCAATGCGATAGAAACCCTGCTTCTTCACGCTTCCTTGGCGGATGAGTTCTTGCCGACGGTCGGCAAGGCGCTCAAAGAAGCGAACGTGACGATTCGCGGCGATGAGCGGACTCAAGCGTCGATCGAATGCATTCCGCTCAAAGAAGGCGATTATCTCAATGAATACCTCGCCCTGGAGTTGAACATCCGAGTCGTCGACTCGCTAAAAGAGGCGATCGAGCACATCGAAACGTATGGATCTCATCACACTGATGCGATCGTCAGCGAGGATTCCGAAGCGATCAGAAGATTTTTCATCGAGGTCGATTCGGCGGATGTCTTTGCCAACTGTTCGACTCGCTTTGCCGACGGGTTCCGGTTCGGCTTCGGAGCGGAGGTGGGAATCTCCACGACGAAGATCCATGCCCGCGGTCCCGTCGGTCTGGACGGGCTGATGAGCTCGAAGTATCTGCTGAGCGGTTCGGGGCAGATCGTTGCGACCTACAGCGGCAGACATGCGAAAAAGTATCTCCACGAGGATCTTTCCATCGATGTTCCTTCCTTGGTGCAAGGAGGATCGGTGTGAAGCGCGACCTTCCTCAAGTCAAACGAGTCGTAGTAAAAGTCGGCACGAACCTTCTCTCCACGAAAGCGGGGATCGATGAGGCGTATATCGATACGATCGCAAGTCAGATCGCCGCGTTGATGGAGAAGGGATATCAGGTGCTGCTCGTCTCCTCCGGTGCGATCGGAATGGGGGCAAAAGAGCTGCGCCTGAAAGGACCGGTGAAACAGACCGCCCTCCGCCAGGCGTGCGCCTCGATCGGAAACCCGTTGTTGATGACCTCGTATCGGCGGGCGTTCAAAGCCCATGGCCTGATCTGCTCCCAAATTCTTCTTACCCGCTTGGATGTGAACAATCGGCGGACGTACGTGAACCTTAGAAACAGCGTTTCAACCCTCCTTGAGTTGGGCGTCGTTCCCATCTTCAATGAAAATGACGTCGTTTCCATTGATTCGCTCGGTTCCGCATTCGGGGACAACGATCGGATGAGCGCGTTCATCGCGAGTAAAATCGACGCCGAGCTGTTGATCATTCTCACCGATATCGACGGTCTGTATGACGCCGATCCCAAAAAGGATCCCGATGCGAATCTTCTGAGCGAGATTGTCACCCTTGACTCCACGATTCTCTCGTATGCTGCGGGTGCCGGTTCGACGCACTCCACCGGCGGGATGAAAACCAAGCTTCTTGCGGCGAAGATCGCCGCGGTCGCCGGTTGCGGGACGATTATCGCCAGCGGGTATGAACCCGATATCATAGTACGGCTCTTGGACGGCGAAACGCTGGGAACGTACATCCACCCGACGAAAGCGCTCAGTCAGCGCCAACGCTGGATTTTGAACAACTCCTTCCAGGGATCGATTGAGATCGATGAAGGAGCGAAGAACGCGTTGTTGAAAAAGAAGAGTCTGCTTCCCAAAGGGGTGGTGAGGGTAGACGGAACCTTCGGCGAGGGGGCGATCATTGAAGTGCGGACACCCGATGGTTCTCCCTTCGCCCGGGCGGTGTCCTCGTTTTCTTCCGCTGATTTGAAACAGGTCGCCGGTCACGACTCATCGGAGTTTGCCGTTATTCTGGGAAGCTCTCATAAAGGGGTGATCTTCCGGCCGGAAGATATGGTATTCTTGGAGAATGACAACTAACTATCGAATCTATTCCGCTCGTGATGCCCATTCCTCCTATGGTGTCGATCAATTGGCGATCGCCTTGATCGACAGCGGGAGCGCTGAAGAACTTCTTGGATCGATCGAACTCTATCAGCGGAGCATGCCGAGGGTCCCGTTGTTCGTCATCACCCAGGACGGGCGGTTCGACTTTCCCCGGCTGCAGGAACTCTACCGTCACATCTCGTTGATCGTGTTTTCCGGCAATATCTATATCGGAGAAAAAGCGAACGCAGTCGCTTCGGTGTGCAACACCAACTATTTTCTCCTTCTTCGAAGCGACACCGTCGTGGTGACCTTTGAATATGACCGATTGCTGAACTTGATGAGCCGAAGCAATCATCCGGTGGTCGCTTCGGCGATTCTCGCGAATGCGTACCGCGAGATCGTTCCCTGCCTGCGAACACCGACCCCCTTTGAAAAGATTCTCGATCCCGGTTCATCCTTCCCCTCGATGGATCCGGACAAGCCCGATCATACCCTCTATCCCGTCATGGGTCTCGGTTTTTATGACCGCGCCCTCTTTCAGCGGCTTAGGGGATATGATGAGCAGATCCACAGCGAATACTTTCAGTTGATGGATTTGGGACTTCGAAGCTACCTGTTCGGGTATCGGATTACCCTCAGTCCCGATTTGTTGATTCAATTTCCCAATCGGGAATCGATCATCGAAGATCGGAGCGAGCGCACCGGTTTTGAGCGTTGTTATACGAAAAATTTATCGATTCGTAGGGTGAAAGGGAAGAATAAAGTACGAAAACCGCCGGTCAACTATGATCGTTCCTCCTACCGCGAGGAGGTGAAGGAGCGGTACCAGTGGTTGCAGAAGATTGACTATGACGGGTTGGTTTCCACGTGGCAAAGGTAGTTCGAGCGATAGTTCTTCTGTTGCTTCTCATGACCGCTGCACTCTTTGGAGCGGATAATCCCTATGCCCTCCCGCTGAGCACGATCATCATTGATGCCGGTCACGGCGGTCACGACCCCGGAGCTTCCCGCTCTTTTGAAGGCTCGTTGATCGTCGAACGGGAGCTGACGCTGGATATCGCTCTTCGATTGGAACGGCTGCTGAATGACGCCCACCCGTTGCTGCACGTAGTGATGACTCGAACGGATGACCGTTATCTCACGCTGGAGGAGCGGGGAAGAATCGCCTATCAAACGGTTCTTCCTCCAAAGACGAGCGCCTTGCTGCTTTCTATTCACATCAACAGCGCCGTGCACTCCGCCGCTCAAGGGTTCGAGGTGTTCACCAAACTCAAAGATAAAGAGGTTCCTCTCCTGGATGCCACGACTCCCAAAGAACATATCGCGCTCTTCTCGAAGCATAATAAGAAGGAACTCAATGCTCTTCTCTTCGAGGAGACAAGGAGAGTGGCTGCGGCGGTAAGCGGCGCATTGGTTAAAGGCCTGCCGATGCAGGTGAACCGTGGAATCAAGGAGCAGGATCTGTGGGTGCTCAACGCCGCTCGGATGCCGGCGGTCCTGGTCGAGGTGGGATTTCTTTCCAATGACGAGGAATTGGCCTTGCTTCTCGATCCGCAATACCGGGAAACGATCGCCCTTGCGCTGTTTCATGCGATCGAGGAGCTTCTTCCTACTTGATCTTTGCGGCTTTCTTTCGGTGCGAGACGAGAATGTTGATCTTGAGCGCTTTGAGTTTCTCCGACAGGCTCACCTTGTAGATATGCGGGTTGATCTGCCTCAAATACGTTTTATGGATGGTGTCCAGGCTCCGGATCGCTCGTGCTTGAAGGGTTTTCAGACATGGCTTCTCACCGATCCGTTTTCCGTTTTTCACAACATGATTGAGGAGCGGTTCGATCCGCACATACCGTTCTTTCTTCATCTCGAAGAATTCGGTTTCGGCGAACGGATGGTAGAAGATATAGTCGTTACCCACCGAAATGTCCTCATCAAAACAAGCGACCAGATCGGCGATCGCTCCGCCTTCAGCGTCATAGAAGCGGTAGAGCTGCTTGATTCCCGGGTTGGTCGTCTTCTCGAAGGAGTTGGATACCTTCATCGTCGGAAGGTAGCTGCCGTCGCGGAGCTCTTTGGCGGCGAGCTTATAGACCCCGTTCAAGGATGCCTGGGTGCCACCGGTGACGAGATGGGTCCCGATTCCCCAGCTGTCGATGGGAACCCCGTCCTGGACCAGCGTTTGAATGATCTCTTCCGTCAGATCGTTGGAAACGACGATGAACGCGTCTTCAAGCCCGGCATCATCCAGTTTCTTTCGGATCACCCGCGGGAGGTAGGAGAGGTCGCCGCTGTCGATTCGGACTCCGATGGTATTGCCTTTCTCCTTCTCTTCGAGACCGACGATGATCGCGTTCTCGATTCCGCTGCCGAGAGTATCGTACGTATCGATCAAAAGGACAGTGGATCCGGGATAGAGCTCGGCATATGCTCTGAACGACTCAAGTTCCGATTCGAACGCCAACACCCACGAATGGGCCATCGTTCCCGAGACGGGGATATCATAGAGTTTTCCCGCCAAGGTGTGGCTGGTGGACCGGCATCCGCCGATAAACGCCGCCCGGCTTGCCGAAAGCGCCCCGTCGGGACCTTGGGCTCGTCGTAAGCCAAACTCGAAGACCGACCCGCGTTTAGCTGCAAGACAGACGCGGGAAGCTTTGGTTGCGATGAGGCTTTGGAAGTTGAGGGTGTTAAGCAGGATTCCCTCGATCAGGCTGGCGTCGATCATCGTCGTGTGAACGCGAAGGAGCGGTTCGCCGGGAAACACGACCATTCCCTCTTCAACCGAATAGATGTCTCCGCTGAAGCGGTACTCGGAAAGATATGCCAGGAACTCTTTTGTGAAAGTGCCCAGGCTTTCCAGATACTCGATGTCCTCAGCGCTGAAAGAAAAGCCTTCAAGCTTGTCGATCAGATCATGCAAGCCGGTGAAGAGGACGTATCCGCCTCCGAACGGGTTGGTTCGATAAAACATCTCGAAGACGACATTCGGATTGTTTTGTCTCAAGAAATAGCCTTGAGCCATCGTCAGTTCATAGAAATCGGTACCGAGCGCTGAGCGATGAATCATCAGTTAGCCTCCGATCCGGTCGAAACCGGTATACGGGACGAGCGCCGGCGGGATCCTGATCGAGCCGTCCTCCTCTTGGAAGTTTTCCAAGATGGCGACGATCGCCCGACTGGTAGCCACCGCAGTCCCGTTCAGGGTGTGGACATATTGGTTCTGCCCATTGGCATCCTTATAGCGGACCCGCAAGGAGCGGCTTTGATAATCGGTGCAGTTGCTTGTCGAGGTGACTTCCCCGTATTCGCCGTTTTCACCACGGCCGGGCATCCATGCTTCGATGTCAAATTTACGGTACGCCGGAGCTCCGAGGTCGCCGGTGCATGTATCCACGACCTGATAGGCGAGACCCAGACCGGAGAAGATCTCCTCCTCGATCTCAAGAAGTTGCTCGTGAATCGCATCCGACTCTTCGGGAAGACAGTAGATGAACATCTCGACTTTCGAGAACTGGTGGACCCGGTAGAGGCCTTTGGAGAATTGGCCCGCCGAACCCGCCTCGCGGCGGAAGCAGTGAGAGAGGCCGGCCATTTTGATCGGCAAGCGATTGGTGTCGAGAATCTCTTCGGCGTGATATCCGCCGAGAGTGATCTCAGCGGTGCCGACCAGGGCGGTTCCCGTGCCTTCCAAGGTATAGATGTTTGACTCGGATCCCCGCGGATTGAATCCGATCCCTTCCAGAATCTCTTCCTTGGCGATGTCGGGGGTGATGTAGGGACTGAAACCGTGCTTGATGAGAATATCCAGAGCATAACGCTCAAGGGCCATCTGAAGGATCACCGCCTCGTTCTTGAGGAAGTAGAACTTCGGTCCGGTCACCTTTGTTCCCGCTTCAAAGTCGATGAGATCCAGCCTCTCGCCAAGTTCGACGTGGTCGAGGGGGTTGAAGGAGAAGGTCGGGGGAGTTCCGACCCGTTTGAGGACGAGATTATCGGTATCCTCCTTGCCGACGGGAGCGGAAGGGTGGGCGTAGTTGGGGATCTGCCGGCCGAGAAGGAGGTATTCTTCTTCGACCCGGTTGAAGCGCTCTTCCGTTTCGGCGATCTTCGTTTTCAGATTCTTTCCCTCTTCGATCAACCGAGCACGGGTTTCCTGATTCAGCTTGCCCTTCATTTTCTGGGCGTTTTCGTTGCGCTCGAAGCGAAGGGACTCGACTTCCTGAAGCAAGCTGTTGCGTTCTTCCTGCAAAGCGATGATCGCATCAAGGTCGATCTTCATCGAACGGTTCTTGATGTTCGTCTTAATCTCGTCGTAGCGGCTCTTCAGTTCCCGTAGGTCAATCATGGTGTTCTCACTTCCTCTTTGTATGGTTTGCTGCTTCTTTTTCAAGCTCTCTCGATCGTTGGGCGGTTTTTTTGACCGCATCGCCGACGGTCGCCTGAAGGTTTCCGTCAATCAGGGCCTTGATGCCTTCAACCGTGGTTCCCCCGGCGCTGGAAACGCGACTGATCAGATCCTGGGGCTGCAAGCCACTTTCTTTGATCAGGGTGACCGCGCTCTCGGCGGTCTGAGTGGCTATCGTCAAACTGAGGGGGTAGGCGATTCCTTCGTCCGTCCCGCCTTGGGCGAGAGAATCCAAGAACTTGATGATGAAAGCGACCGCCGAACCGCTGATCGCGGTGAATCCGTCGAACAGCCGTTCATCAAGAACATGGACATGTCCAAATCCGAGGGCGATCCTCTTCGCCTCCTCCAACAGCTCCGCTCTCGCCTCACGGTGAGCGGCGACCGCGGTTACGGAGTATCCATACCGGGCGGCGATATTGGGCATGAACCGAACAATCTCGGTGGTACCGAGGTTCTCGGCAAGCGTCAAGGTCGAGACTCCCGCCGCGATGCTGATCCAGCGTTTATCTTTCGATCCTGCCTGCACGAGGGCTGGGTAGATGCTTGGAAGGGTTTGCGGCTTGACCGCCAGGAGCAGGAGATCGCTTTCTTTGACTGCCGCCTCCAGCGTTTCCACCACGTTGAACTTCGTTCCCTTAGCCAGAGCGCGGGCGCGCTCCGGGTCGACATCGTAGACGACGCCTTTGTCATGGAGCGTGCGGGCGATTGCGCTGCCCATCACGCCACAGCCGATAATTCCGACTCTTCTCATGCTTACGACTCCCATTGGCGGTGGTGAAGCTTTCCGGCTTTCGTCAAGGTTTCAAACCCTTTCTGCCGGTAATACTCATACACAATCACCGCTACGGCATTCGAGAGGTTGAGGCTCCTCGCTTCACCTGCCATCGGCAGGCGGATGCACCTCGAGCGGTTCTTCACGAGGAGCTCTTCATCCAAGCCAAGTGTTTCCTTGCCAAAGAGAAAAAAACACTCATCACCATAGGCGATATCGGCGTAGGTCTGTTCCGCCTTTGTCGTTACGTAGTATAACTCTTTTTTCCCGTGTTGGTCAAAAAATGTAGAAATGTCGGGGTACTCGACCAAGTGAAGGTGCTCCCAGTAATCCAATCCCGCTCGTTTTACATGTTTTTCCGTGATGGTGAACCCCAAGGGATGAATCAAGTGCAAGCTGGTGTGCGTCGCCGCGCAGGTACGGGAGATGTTGCCGGTATTTTGTGGTATTTCTGGTTCAACCAGGACAATGTTCAATCCCATAGGGCGACTGTATCATTTGGAAGGAGAGTGGACAAGACGGCCTTGCTGTCTTCAAGTGATTCAACTAGACTGCCACTAGGAGCGCCAATGACCGATATCATCTCAACGATCCTCCTTGGAATCATCCAGGGAATTACCGAATGGCTACCGATCAGTTCGACCGCCCACCTGCTGCTTGCGGAGCCGCATCTTCCACTTTCCCTCACGGCGAACGCCAAAGAATTCTTCTTTGTCGGAATCCAGTTCTTTTCCATTATCGCGGTGGGGGTGCTCTACTTCAAGGAGCTGAGTCCGTTCACAAGGAATGAGACGAGGCAAAGGGCGACCTTGAGCCTGTGGGGGAAGATACTCATCGCCACGATTCCCGCCGGCATCATGGGGGTTCTGTTTGATGACATCATCGTCGCCCATCTTCAAGGCCCGATAGTGATCGCCGCGACCTTGGCTTTCTACGGATTGCTCTATATCCTCTTGGAGAAGGGCCATGCGAGGAAGACGAAGGTTCATATCACCGATTCGATGGAGGACCTTACCTGCAAGCAGGCGTTCCTGCTCGGATTGTTTCAAGTGCTTGCCCTCATTCCGGGAACATCCCGCAGCGGTTCTACCGTCTTAGGAGGACTCATCATCGGACTTTCCCGTCCGCTCTCCGCAAACTTCTCCTTTTTCATGGCGATTCCCGTGATCGCCGGCGCAACGCTCTTGAAAATGCTGAAGCTCGGTCTGAGCTATACCGCCAATGAATGGATGATCATGCTCATCGGGGGGGTGGTGGCGTTCATTATCTCCCTGATCGTGATGAAGCGTCTACGCGCTTTCCTGAAAACCCATACGTTCATAGGTTTCGGATGCTATCGCATCGTCTTAGCTGTGCTGATTCTCGTCGTGGGGAGGGGTTTTGCCTAGATTGGCCGCTTTGACGAGCACATGGCCTTCTTTTTGGAGGGCGAGAACCACTGCTTCCAGCTTTCGCTTCTTTTCATGCTCGCTTTCGAAGAGCTCGCCCTGCAGCGGGGAAGTGCCGTCATACAGCTGATACAACCCCACACCGATCAGGCGAACCTTCATTCCGGGTCGCCATTTTTGAGCAAGGAGCTCCTTGGCGATCGCATAGACCTGCTCGGCGCTGAGAATTGCTTCGGCGGGGGTGGTTTGAACGGTGGAAGTCGAAAAGTCGGAAAGCCGGATTTTCACTCCGATCGTTCGGGCGATCTGTCGTTCATCCAGCGAGCGGAACATCACTTCATGGCTCATCGAAAGAAGCGTTTCTTCCAGCACCTCCCGATCGCCGACATCTTCGAGGAAGGTGTGCTCGGTCGAGATCGACCGGCTTTTCGCTTCACTGAAGATTCCCGGGTCGATTCCCCGAACGACGTGATAGAGGAAGGAGCCCATCGAATTGCCGAAGAGCTTCTTCAGCCGCTCAAGCGGAATCGATCGAAGCTCGCCCGTCGTGGTGATCTTTTGACTCTTCAGCTCCTCTTGCGTTACCTTGCCCACTCCCCAGAGCTTTTTCAGCCCCACCGCGTCGATGAAGAGCTCCTTCTTTGATTCGGAGACTTTGCACAACCCGTCCGGTTTGTTGTAATCGCTCGCCATCTTGGCAATCAGACGATTGGGACCGATTCCCACGCTGATCGTCATTCCTGTTTCTTCATGCACCCGCTCTTTCAGCTTCAAGGCGGCCTCACGGGGACGTCCCCACAGCCGTTCGGTGCCGCTCATATCGAGGAACGCCTCATCGATCGAAATCTGGTGGACGTCGGAAGAAAACTCGCGAAGAATCCCCATCACCTGGGCGGAGACCTCGCTGTAACGGGCATGGCGACCGGGAATCACCGTGGCATGGGGACAAAGACGGAGCGCCTGAGTCATCGGCATCGCCGAGTGGACTCCGTACTTCCGCGCTTCATAGCTCGCGGTTGACACGACTCCACGCTTGGAAAGGCCGCCTACAATCAACGGTTTTCCCGCCAAACCGGGGTCGTCGAGGATTTCAACCGCGGCGAAGAACGCATCGATATCGACGTGGAAGATTACGGTCTCAATCATACCTCGTCCTCAGGTTCCACCTCCGATCGAAGTCGGAAATCGCCTGCTCCAAAAGGTGATTGACGACATTCTCGATCGAATATCCGCCATGTTGAAGAAGCTTTGGCCAATGACTGGTGGTCGTCAGCCCGGGAAGCGTGTTGATTTCATTGAGGATCGGTTTCTCATCGACGAGGAAGAAATCCACCCGGGCATATCCGCTGCCTTTAATCGCCTCGAACGCTCGAACTGCCAAAGAGCGGATCTCCGCCTCGATTTCATCGCTCAGACCGGAGGGAAGCTGAAGATACGCTCCGCCTTGGAGCGTGTACTTCTGGTTGTAGGAGAGAAACGTTTCTTTTCTGGGATTCTTGATGATTCCCGGCCTCGTTGCGATGATTCCTTCTTGAGAATCTTCGAAGACAGCGCATTCCACTTCGATGACTTCGGGATAATAGGGCTGAACCAGGGCACGCTCACTGTAGGCGAGGGCCAATTGAAGCGCCCGAGCAAGGTGTGTCCGATCGGGATCGATGAGAGCGGTGATGCCCACCGAAGATCCGGCGTTTTCCGGTTTGATGAAGAGACTCGGTCCAAGGCGGCGCCGGAACTCCTCCAGCAACGAATCGGTAGCGGTCATCGCCGTGGTGACCGTGATCGTCGGAATCGTGGGAATGCCGGACCGATCGAAGATCGATTGGGCCAGCGCTTTGTGCATCCCGATCGCCGAAGAGACGGTATCGCAGCCTGCCAGCGGTATCTTTGCAAGGGTGCAGAGACCTTGGAGGTTTCCATCTTCGCCGCCCCAGCCGTGAGTGGTGGGGAAGCCTGCATCGATTGGAAGCATTCCGCTTTGAGCGTATATCCCGCTGCCGGGAACGAGCCAAAGGGGGATCCGTTCATCGATCGTGCTCTGAACCTGTTTTTGCAGGAACCAGCAGCCGTTTCGATCGATGGCGATTGGATAGAGGGTGTGATGATTGCGCTTCAGGATCTTCTCGATGGTTTTGGCGCTGTTGATTGAAACCTCATGTTCGGCGGACCTGCCGCCATAGATCAGGGCAACGTTCATCCGATTACCTCCAACACCGCTTTTTCTTCATCCCATGGGATCGATCGGTTTGTACGCTGAATCGACTGTTCATGACCTTTGCCGAGCAGGAGCACGATATCGCCTTCTTCAGCAAGACGGATCGCTTCGGCGATCGCAAGGTTTCGATCATCGATCTCAAGAACCCGGCAGGTCTCCGATGCGATTCCTTCTTCGATCATCGCATTGATTGCGCGCAGATCCTCATATACCGGATCCTCCTCGGTAAGAATCAGGATATCACTTTCTTTTGAAGCAATGCTACCGAGAACAGATCGCTTCTTCTTGTCCCGGCCGCCGGCGGCTCCCATCACGGTGATCACTCGGCTTTCTCCTCGAATCTGCCTGATGAAAGAAAAGAGGCGCTCATACGCTCCGATCGTATGGGCATAGTCGATGATGATATGAACGCCCTTGTCATTGGGAACCGATTGCATCCGGCCTTTGAGGGGACGAACGTTTGCCAGCTGAGGCAACAGCTCGACGGGGTTTTTATGAGTGATGACGCTTGAAGCGAGCAGGGCGAGCAGGGCGTTGGTCGCCAAAACCGAAAGCCCGAGATTAACCGTGAACGACCGTCCTTCAAATGTTCCCCGGACGGAATGCAGGGTATCTTCTTCAACCATATACGGGTGATCACGACCGAGGATATGAATGTGGATGGAAGGGTCCGATCGCCTCAGGCATCGTGTGAGCTCCTGATTTTCAATGGAGGAGATGAAGTGGCCTTGGGGACGAATCATATCAAGCAGGGAAAGCTTCGCTTCGAGATACGCTTCCTTTGAACCGTGAAACTCGATGTGATCCCCGCTGAGGGTGGTGATGATACCGATCTCAAACGAGAGGCCGTATAATCGGCTGTATTCTTCACTGAGCGCGTGGCTGGTCGCTTCGATGATCACATGCTCCACCCGATTGCTTCGACAGCGATCCAAGAACGAATAGAGGAGATCCGCCTCAGGCGTGGAGATCCTGTAGGGGGAGGGGATTTTGCCCGTTCCGTCGTCGATCGATGTCGTTGAAAAGAGCCCTGTCGGCATCCCTTCGAAGGAAAGAAGCTGGTGGAGGATGTCGGCGGTGGAGGATTTGCCGTCCGTTCCGGTGATTGCGATGAGCTTCAGCTCCCTTTGAGGGTTGTCGTGGAAGGCGGCGCTCATCAATGCAAAGGTCTTATGGGGGTTTTTGACCCGGATGATGGATTGATGGTCATCGATAGGCGCTTCTTCATCGACGATCGCCAGGATGGCTCCGTTCTGCAGCGCTTCTTCGGCATATCGTGACCCGTCACTGCTTTGACCCTGAAACCCGAAGAAGATCGAGCCTGCTTTACACTCTTTTGAATGGGTGCACAAGGACGTGACGATCGCAGAATGGTGAGGGAATGTCAGGGGAATATGGGCTGAGCGGAGGAGCTCTCCAAGGGCTTTCATAGTGCCATCATACCAGCTTGATAAGCGATAGCATAGCGCAAAACTTTTTGATATGCTGACGAGGGAGGCTTTTCGTGAAGCGCTTGGTGACGATCACAACGATATTCCTTCTCACGATTCTTTCCCTCGCCGCAAAGAGCACGACTCAGACGATGTGGGCGTTTGGCGGCGCGCGATTCGCTCTGGGCAGTGATGGAGATTCCTTCTTGGGGAATCCGGCGTTTCTTGCGAGTGGCGAACGTGCGAGGAGTTTCATCGTGGCTTCCGGCTTTGAAGACTCTGCAAGGTCATGGGACTTTGAAGAGCCGAGCGTGAGTCTGGGGATTTCGTTTACCGCCGGACGGATGGCGTTCTCGATCATGAACATCTCTTCGATAACGCAGATCGGGGGATATACCTACTCGGGAAAACGGACAAGCCTCTTTCAATTCGATTGGGCACTTGGCCGTAAGCCGTTCTTCATAGGTTTCACCGCGCAAGTCGAAGCTCTTGCCGAACGAAGCGAGATGACCTTCCGTCCCGAGCTCATCTGGAGCGACTATTTCGTTGCAACCAACTTCGGCCACTATGAGCCGATCGACCAGATAGGAGCCATCTCCTTCGGCGTCTCCTTCCTGCTCGATTATTCGTGGATCAGCATGGCGGTCGTATCGACGAAATTCGCCTCTTCCGAAACGAGCGAAACGCTGAACATCTCCTTTGATTCGTTGTTGAAATCCTTAGGGTGGGGAATGGCCGTTGAAACTCCGACATACAATGAGCGAAATGAGCTGAATCTGTTTACCGTACGAGCTGCGGTTGATATAGCGAATATAGGTTCCAGCAAGGACCGTGAATTGAGGATGGGTACATCGATAACCCTTAATCTGCTTCCCACCTATGATATCTCCTTGATCCTCGGCTACCATGAGAAAAAGAAGGAAGCGACGGATTGGCTTGGATTGAACGTTGAACATGGTTTTCAAAATCAGACGCTGGCGATAACATTGAATACCGTGAAGATTCTCATCGGTTATGAGTTCCCGACCGCCCGGTATGTGAACAAACCGGCACCCCGACCCGCTAAAGCCCTTGTGGGCTTGCGCTTATTCCTTTAGGGGTTTGTCAACCTTGACACTTCCGGGCTTTGGTGGATATAGTCAAGCGTCAGCACGTTAGAACCGGATAGGAGTAGTGAATATGTCAAAAGCACACAGAGGCAGCGGAGTCCGTGATCAATACAGGAACGGTCGCGGCACCTGCCCGAAATGTAAGCGAACCGGCGTGAAGGTTCTCTATGAAGCGACCCTGGAAGGGGCGAAGACGAAAGTCTGCAAACCCTGCAACGCAAACCTCAAGAAGCAAGCTTCCGCCTAAGGAAGAGATTGTCTTGAGTAAAGGACCATCCTCTTATCGGGTGGCCTTTTTTTTGGTATTCTGCATCCATGAATCTTCCGTTTCGAAGGATCTATCTTGTAGGAATCAAGGGCAGCGGAATGGCTCGCCTCGCCCTGTTGTTGGCAAACGTGGGCTGCCGGGTCGGCGGCTGTGACGGCAAAGAGGATTTTTTCACCGGCCGGAGCCTGGCGGAATCGGGAATCGTCCCTGATGTCGGCTTCGATCGCTCCAACCTCGAAGGACAATGGGATGCGGTCATCCACTCCGCGGCCTATCCCTCTTCGACGGACATCCTCGTCTACGCAAAAGAACGAGATATTCCCCTCTATTCATATCCCGAGTTTCTCGCATTGCTGTCGACGCTTCGACCGACGTATCTGGTGATCGGAACGCACGGAAAGACGACGACTTCCGCGATGAGCGACCATCTGCTTGGCGAAGAAGGAGGGTATTGGGCGGTCTACGGCTCGACGCTGCTCGATAGAAAAGACTCTTTTCGGAAGGAGCCAAGCTTTCACCTCTTCGAGGGGTGTGAATATCAAGACCACTTCCTGCTCTATCAGACCACCGGGGCGGTGCTCCTTTCCGTCGAGTACGACCATCCCGATTACTTTGCCGATCTTGCGGATGTTTACGACTCTTTCAAACGTTTCGTGGATGGGATCGAGAAAGGGGGCTTCTTCATCTACAACAACGATCAGGCGGGATCGAAGGCGATCGGGGAGTACGCCAAGGCGACACGAACCGATCTGCTTGCGCTCAGCTTCGGCTTCGATCAGAAGAGCGACTATCCGATCGTCAAGGAACAGGGGCGACGTTATCGGATCGGACAGATCGACACCCTTCTCACCGTTGAAACACCCGAATTGGTGATCGATCATCTCGGAGCGCTTCTTCTTGCCACGGTGATTCGAAGCAAGAACGTCGATCCCGTCCGGATGAAGGAACTCGCTCCACGCCTGGTGACCTTCAGCGGGGTAGTCGGACGGCTTGAATATATGGGCGAACGGGAAGGAATCCTCTTTTTTGATGATTATGCCCATCATCCAAGTGAAATAATCGTTTCGCTGAGGGAGATGCGCACCCGTTTTCCCGACAAGAACATCCTGGTTCTCTTCATGCCACATACCGCCTCCCGGACTCATGCCCTTCTTGACGAATTTGCCGAAGCTTTGACGGGTGCGGATCATCTCATCCTCCAGCCGACCTATGCATCGGCCAGAAACGATGAGGAAACGGATCCGCTCGCGCTGTATGCCGTGCTCAAAACCGAAACCGATTGCACGTATGCTCAAGATGAGGACGAGGCGATCGCCCAGGCCCTCATGCGGTTGAAAGAAGGATGGTTGTGTATTACGATGGGTGCTGGCAATAATCGCGCTCTCAACAGCCGATTGTTAAGGAGTTTTCTGTGAAATCGATGACAGGCTATGGGTATGCGGAAAAAGCCCATCCCACCTTTTCACTGAGTGTTGAAATCAAATCGTACAACAACAGGTATCTTGAAATCATCTGTAATCTTCCTCCGTTTTTAGGTGCATATGAGGCGGAGATCTCCACCTTGGTCTCCGAAAAAGCCGCCCGAGGTCGAGTCGAGGTGTTCGTGAAAGTCAAAACCCTCAAAAGCGATTTTCAGGTGGTTGTCGACAAGGAGGCCGTGGAGCGCCTTAGTGAAGCGTTCGCTCAGATCGGCATCTTCAGCGGCAAAGCTCTCAAGCCCGCTTTAAGCGACTACCTCAACCAGGAAGGGGTGCTTGTCGGCATTTCCGAACGGGACAGCGAACTCTACCGGGAAGATCTCTTTGCCGCCCTTGATGAGGCGTTGAACCAGTTTTCCGCAGCCAAGAAGCGTGAAGGGAAGGCGACAGCCCTCCATCTCGCCGAGCTAGGAAAGGAGATCAGCGTCAGCTTGGCGGTCATAGAGGCCAATGCCGATCGGCTTGAAGAACATATCAAGCAGAACTTGCTCAGGCGTTTTCATGAATTGTTGGGTGATCAGCAGTTTGATGAAAACCGGATCATCCAGGAGGTCGCGGTGATGCTGGTGCGCTACTCCGCCGCCGAAGAGATCAGCCGCCTCGGGATTCATCTTCAAGAGTACCATTCCCTCCTTCAGGCGAAGGAGCCGGTCGGCAAACGCCTTGACTTCCTTTGTCAGGAGATGAATCGGGAGATCAATACGATCGGGTCGAAAAGCCAGCTTGTCGAAATGAACCTCGAGGTGGTGAAGATGAAAAACAGCCTCGAGAATATTCGCGAACAAGCGCGCAATATAGAGTAGGAGATTGGGTGTGCGGATCGCTATCAGCGGAAAAAGCGGATGTGTGAATACCACCGTGTCTTCAATGGTCAGCAAAGAGCTTGGATATCCGATGATCAATTTCACCTTCCGAAATCTCGCCGAAGAGCGACAGATGGATTTCTGGGATCTTGCCGCCTTGGCGGAGAAGGATGATTCGATCGACTTTGAGCTCGATCGCCGGCAAGTCGAAATGGCTCTCGCCCAGAAGGATTGCGTTCTCGGAAGCCGGCTGGCGATCTGGATGCTCAAAGAGGCGGATCTCAAGATCTATCTCGATGCGACGGTCGAAGAGCGGGCTCGGCGAATCCACGAACGCGAGGGAGGAGCCCTTGAAGAGAAGATCGCCGAAACGAGTGCCCGTGATGCCAAAGACACCGCTCGGTATAAACGGCTCTATGATATCGACAACAACGATCCGGCGGTGGCGGATATCCGGATCGATACGACAAGAAAAAGTGCGGCAGAAGTCGCACGCATCATCGTCAATGAAGTTCGGAGCCGAACGAAGAACTCCTAGGGGGACTATACATTTTTCTCCAAACCCTTTAGGATATGCGTTGGTGCGTGCGGCACCGAACTGTGATTAAGGAGTACCATGGTGAGCATTCCCCTTGATAGCCTGATTGACTATGAAGACAATATCTACCAGATCACCTGCGTAGCAATCAAGGAAGCGAACATTCTCAGCAACCCAGGCCTCGGGGGCAAAGAGATCGAGGAGAATAATGGCAAAATTGTCACTGAAGTCCTCAGCCGAGCCCTTGCCGGGGAGATCCTCTTCGAAGAGCCCGACGACCTCTGAGACTATCAAACCGATTATCAT